>Ga0129314_1000129_pt1 | contig 99338 bp, 89 predicted proteins | sample O1111metagenome_FD_94431 | JGI IMG/M metagenome (GOLD analysis project Ga0129314, IMG submission 94431) | Orangutan individual fecal microbial communities from fecal samples from Wisconsin, USA - O1111 metagenome | ecosystem: Host-associated > Mammals > Digestive system > Large intestine > Fecal...
CTCACTTTTTTAGTTGGATTCATCTGCCGATTTGGTGTCCACTTTAATACCCGGACTCATCGTACTGGAAAGATAAATACTCTTGATATAGGTACCTTTTGCCGCGGTCGGTTTTAATTTGATCAACGTTTGGATAAATTCTTTTGCGTTGTCTCGAATCTGTTCGGGCGTGAAAGATACTTTTCCAATAGAGGTGTGAATAATACCGGCTTTGTCTACCTTAAAGTCGATTTTCCCTTGTTTTACCTCGTTCACGGCTTTCGCCACGTCGGGGGTAACAGTACCGCTCTTGGGATTTGGCATCAGTCCCCGTGGCCCTAAAATACGGCCGAGGGCACCAATCTTACCCATGATCTGCGGTTGTGTGATGATTACATCCACATCGGTCCAACCACCTTTAATCTTTTCGATATATTCATCGAGTCCCACATAGTCTGCGCCGGCCTCTTTGGCAGCGGCTTCAGCTTCTGGAGAGCACAATACAAGAACTCTTACTTGTTTACCTGTTCCGTGAGGAAGGGATACAACCCCTCTCACCATCTGGTTAGCTTTACGCGGATCTACGCCGAGGCGTACATCGATATCTACAGAAGCATCGAACTTGGTGGTGGTAATTTCCTTCACCAGTGCTGCAGCTTCTTTTAGTGAATAGGTCTTTCCCTCTTCAATCTTGCTTAAAGCCAACTTTTGATTTTTTGTCAGTTTACCCATGTCTCAATTGAAGTTTTAATTGGTGATATTTTCCGGGAAATCCCCTTTGACTGCGATACCCATGCTCCGAGCCGTTCCGGCTACCATCCGCATCGCTGATTCAAGTGTGAAGCAGTTTAAATCGGGCATTTTTTCCTCAGCAATTGCCTTTACCTGTTCCCAGGTAACTTCCGCAATTTTCTTACGGTTAGGTTCTGCTGAACCGCCCTTTTGTTTGCTGACTTCTAAAAGCTGAATCGCAACCGGTGGAGTTTTAACAATAAAATCAAAAGACTTGTCGGTATAATAAGTGATTACCACTGGCAACACTTTTCCGGCTTTGTCCTGAGTTCTGGCATTGAATTGCTTGCAAAACTCCATAATGTTGATCCCTTTGGAACCTAATGCAGGTCCTACCGGGGGAGATGGATTTGCAGCTCCTCCTTTGATTTGTAATTTTAGTTGTCCGGCAACTTCTTTAGCCATTTTTTTGATTTTAATAAATTGGGGTTTTCGAAACACTTTAAAGAATTTACAGAATCTGCGTAACCAAATATCTGATTATTCTTTCTCTACTTGCATATAACCCAACTCGAGGAGTTGTTTTCTTCCGAAAATTTTCACCATCACCTTGAGTTTCTTCCTCTCTTCATTCACCTCTTCTACCACACCGGAGAAACTGCTGAAAGGACCTCCGATCACTTTCACGCTTTCGCCTACGTAGTATTTGGTATCCATTTCGTCGCCTGCCTCTTCCAACTCGTCCATCGTTCCGAGGATCCGTTTTACTTCCGACTCCCGCAAAGGTTGGGGATCAGTTGTGTTGGGTAGAAAGCCGGCAACATAATTGATATTCTTTAGTTCGTGAATTACCTCACCCGTCAGCTCTGCTTCAATAAGCACATAGCCGGGAAGATAAGCGCGTTCTTTCATCACTTTCTTTCCGTTGCGTATTGAGTAAGTCTTTTCTGTGGGGATGAGAACCTGAGAAATATACTTCCCCAGATCGGTCTTCTTCATCTCTGATTCAAGATACTCTTTGACTTTATTTTCTTTTCCACTAACGGAACGCAGTACGTACCATTTTTTTCTCTCATCAGTCATAGTTAGTCTCTTTCTTTCAGATTTTATAAAATACCGTAGAGAAGCTTTAATATCCACTCAAACAGAGAATCCATTCCGAACACTATCAGGGCAATTATAAGGGAAGCAATCAATACAATTACCGTGCTGCCGGAGAGTTCTTCTCTGGATGGCCAGGATACCTTATGAACCAATTCATTGTAGGAATCACTGAGATATGCAACTATTTTTTTCATTTAATTCGGATAGTTTTTTTGCACGGGTCGAGAGACTCGAACTCCCGACACCTGGTTTTGGAGACCAGTGCTCTACCAACTGAGCTAGACCCGTGTATAAACCCCGCCTATTCCCATCCATATAGGAAGGTACATTGCAGGCAGGGTTTTTTATGTTACTTCTCCATCTTTTCCTGCGAAAAGGATAGGAGAGGGTTACTTTAGTCGATTAACTCAGTAATCTGTCCGGCACCTACTGTGCGGCCACCTTCACGGATAGCGAAACGGAGACCTACGTGACATGCTACCGGATAGATCAGGTCTACCTCAATAGTTACGTTATCACCGGGCATTACCATCTCTACTCCTTCGGGCAACTGGATCTCTCCGGTTACGTCGAGTGTACGGATGTAGAACTGGGGACGGTATTTATTATGGAAAGGAGTGTGGCGACCGCCTTCTTCTTTCTTCAGGATATACACCTCGGCTTTGAATTTAGAGTGAGGTTTCACTTTTCCGGGGTGAGAGATCACCATACCGCGTTTGATTTCGTCTTTGTCGATACCACGGAGCAACAGACCTACGTTATCACCAGCCTGTCCTTCGTCAAGGATCTTACGGAACATTTCCACTCCGGTGACAACCGACTTCTTGCCTTCTGCACCGAGACCAATGATCTGTACTTCTTCTCCTGTTTTGATGATACCTGTTTCGATACGGCCTGTAGCAACTGTACCACGACCAGTGATCGAGAATACGTCTTCTACCGGCATAAGGAACGGTTTATCCACATCGCGCGGAGGCAGCGGGATCCATGTGTCAACGGCATCCATCAGCTCCATAATTTTTTCTTCCCATTTGGGGTCTCCATTCAATCCACCGAGAGCAGATCCCTGGATAACGGGCGTATTGTCCCCATCGAAATTATAGAATGAAAGAAGTTCCCTTACTTCCATTTCAACCAGTTCCAACATTTCTTCGTCGTCTACCAAGTCCACTTTGTTCATGAAGACAACCAGCTTGGGAACGTTTACCTGACGTGCCAAAAGAATGTGTTCACGTGTCTGGGGCATCGGGCCGTCGGTTGCAGCAACTACGATGATAGCACCGTCCATCTGGGCAGCACCGGTAACCATGTTCTTCACATAGTCAGCGTGGCCGGGGCAGTCAACGTGTGCATAGTGACGGTTTGCAGTTTCATATTCAACGTGAGAAGTATTAATGGTGATACCTCTTTCCTTTTCTTCGGGAGCGTTGTCGATGGAATCGAACGAACGTACTTCAGAGAAACCTTTTTTTGCTAAAACGGTTGTGATAGCAGCCGTCAAAGTGGTTTTACCGTGGTCAACGTGGCCGATTGTACCGATGTTCACATGCGGTTTCGTCCGGGAAAAATGTTCTTTTGCCATAAAATATACTATTAATTAGTTTAAATAAATTATATATGCATTGTAATAAACAGTAAAACGCAAGAGACAGGACAATAAGCCTTTTCTTGAAATTCGTTGATCTATCTGTTTTGAGCCGATGGCGGGAATTGAACCCGCGACCTCTTCCTTACCAAGGAAGTGCTCTACCACTGAGCTACATAGGCGGAAAGAGCGTAATTCCCCGATAAGTATCGGGATTCCCTCCCGATTGGAGGTTCTTGCACGCTTCAGAGCCAGAGGACGGGACTTTCCGGTGATACCGGGATAATTTGCCACGAACCAGATTGTGCTCTCTTTCATTAAGAGCGGAAGACGGGACTCAAACCCGCGACCCTCAGCTTGGAAGGCTAATGCTCTATCAACTGAGCTACTTCCGCAATATTGATCCCGATGAACCGGGACAAATATTGATGATTTGTAGATTCCGATAAATCGGAACAGGTAATGCAGATTTGTTGATTAAATCAACTCATCATCAAATTATCACATCAAATCGGGTGGGCAGTGATGGATTCGAACCACCGAAGGCGTAAGCCAGCTGAGTTACAGTCAGCCCCATTTGGCCACTCTGGTAACTGCCCAACATTTCTTTTTTTATCTTTTCGAGCCTCTTGTCGGATTCGAACCAACGACCCCGAGATTACAAATCACGTGCTCTGGCCAACTGAGCTAAAGAGGCTTATATTCTTGAATTTAACCGCTTCTCTCCATATTTTAAGAGAGAAACGGTCGCAAAGGTAGTGATATTTTTTTTGATGCCAAAACTTTTGTCTGAAATTTTTGGCCTTATCTCTCCTTTTTTTCTTTGGTTTTGAAAATCTGTTTTTCGATTGCCACAACGCATAAGTCTATAGCTTCTTCGAAGGTGTCGGCTATTTTGTTGGCAAATGCCTCACTATGTCTGAGTTTCAATTTTACGGCTGCATCTTTGTTCTTTGCAGTCTCCGGTTTTACTACTTTCAGGATCACTTCTGCCAGGATGATATCATCGGAGAATCGTTCCAGCTTTTTGATTTTTTTCTCCACAAACGCTTTGAGTTGATCGGTAGCGTCAAAATTTACAGATTGAATTGTCAGTTCCATACTTTTCCTCCTTCATTTTTTTGCTCTTGGATGAGCGTATTGATATGCTTTTTTCAATTCTTCAAAAGTAACATGTGTATAGACTTCTGTAGATGCGAGGCTGGAATGCCCCAGTAATTCCTTTACAGCATTGATTTCGGCACCATTGTTCAGCATTTCAGTGGCAAAAGAATGGCGCAATACGTGCGGGCTTTTTTTAGCCAAGGTCGGGATGCTGTTGAGGTGATTGTGAATGACATTGTATACAAGTTTAGGATATAGGGGGTCTCCATCTTCCTTAACAAACAGAAAAGGGGATTTGTTCTCTATATCTGCATCCCTGGCAGCGATATATTCTTTCAGTTTTTCCTTTGTGGAATTGGAAAAAGGAATGATACGTTGTTTATTGCGTTTTCCTGTTACCCTTAATGTGCATGCTCCGAAATCTATGTCGGTATCCTTCAGGGCTATCAGTTCCGCCCGGCGCATGCCGGTCAGGTAGAGTAGCTCGACCAGGAAGCGGTCGCGGTGTCCCCGGAAATCATCGGAATATCCCAGTGGATCATCGATCACTTTTGTCATCTCCGGATCATTCACAAATGAGGGGAGCTTTTTAGCTACCTTTGGCCCTGTGACCGCTTCGGCAGGATTTTGTATGATTATACCTTTTTTTTTCAGGTACCGGAAAAAAGATTTTACCGCACTGAGTTTTCTGTTTACAGAGCGCGGTTTTATCCCTTGTTCCATGAGATGGCTCATCCATACACGGATATCGTCGCTATCGATGCGCGTTGGATCGAATGTGCTGTTTCCCTCAGTGATAAAATCCTCAAACTGAGTGAGGTCATCCAAATAAGAAATCTCCGTGTGGGAAGAGTAGTTCTTCTCAACACGGAGATATTGTATGAATTTTTCTTTCCACATTTCGTTAGTCCGTCGATGAACTACGAAAGTAAAGAAAATTTTTTGAAATCCGAAAATTTATTCTTCGTTTTGTTGCATTTGCTGCACATAAACGGCGTGTTGTTTACGTTTGCGTTTCTGTACCGAAGGTTTGATGAATGCCTGACGGCTACGCAGTTCTTTTACAACTCCGGTTTTCTCGTATTTACGTTTGAATTTCTTCAGGGCCCTTTCAATATTTTCGCCCTCTTTTAATTGTACTACTATCATATTTGTTGTTTGTTTAATTATTTCAATAAAATTGGACTATTTGAGTCACAAGTTCCTTGGTTTTCAATTCTCGCTATGGCATAGTCCAAGTATACTTAGTTGTTTTCTACGCTCGAAAGAGTTTACTCTGTACTCGCTTATCGAAAACATTCAAGCAGGCTTGACTCTGCTCATTTAGCTTAACGAAATAACTGCGGCTTCAGCGGTCAGTATTTCCTGCATACCGGACTGGACCCTTAATTCTCATCACCGCCCGTATACTTGCTTCCTGTTCAAACTTCAGTCCCCAGCACTGCAAATTTTTATTTCTTCTTTGCTCTGTTTCCGGTTGTACAATAACCTCCTCTCTGTTTCGGGCTGCAAAGGTAATAATAAAAATATAAATATCAATGATCTACGTGATAGTTTTTTTACAAGACTATCGCATTTCTCAAAAGGTAAGCCGTAGGTAATTATACGAGGATAGAAATGGGTTATTTTTCTTTTGTCTTTATGATTTTCAGAATAAGACCAAACTATACGATGTGCACAGTTTGTGAAAAACAAAAAAGCCGAAGAACATGAAAAAGTCATACTTTATCTGTTCTCCGGTTCTAATCTTTTCTGTTTAGTGAAGGAGGATAATAGCTCCCGGGCCATAAACGAGAAACGGGATTATTTGGCGGGTGTGATCACTATATTGCGGAACTGTATGGGGCCATGGTCTCCCTGAAAATAAATCGGTCCCGGCTCAGCCTCGTTACTGTCGATGGCCCCACCCGTTATGCCGGGAATTTCCTGATTACTGATAATGGTGATTCCATTGGCTACAATCGTCACCATTCGCCCGATCAGTGTAATGTCGTATGTTTGCCATTCGCCGGGGCCTTTGGCTGCCATTTCACTTGGTGTAAGGAATCCGTACACGCCACCGAATGAATGGCTGTTGGGATGATCAGTAGGGGCATTGTCGAGGATCTGCACTTCGTAACGACCGCGCAGGTAAACCCCGCTATTACTATTCTTGTCGTACTTGAATTCGACATGCAACTTGAAATCGGTAAACTCCTGTTTGGAAATCAGGTTGGAGCCAGATTCCGGACTTATCAGCACTCCATCCTTTATTATCCACTGATTTTTCTTTCCGGAAGTCTTCCAGCCATCCAGATCCTTACCGTTGAACAATTGTATTGGCTCACCCCATTCCACATCTTTCTTTCCGGTCAGCCGAGGTGCCGGAACACCCGTAAAGGGATGTTTCTTCCCATTGACTTCGTGGATGATACCTTCAATCCGGTCTTTCGTTACGGTACCTTCTACACGTAAATCGTTATTGCTTCGCTCCCATTGTGGCGGAATGGCGAAATTGAATTTTCCATTGTCGAAATGGATTTTGGAAATCGGACGTGCGCTTCCACCCGTCGCGACAAATCGTCCGACCAGGGTTTCAAAACCCGATATTTCTACTTCCAACCACGAAGGTCTCTGTTTTCCACCTTGATCGACGGTGATATCCCATCTGCCCACCAATGTTCCGCCATCCACACTACCGGCTTCCGCCGGGGTCACCTGTGCATAACCGGAAACGGCAATCATACAACTGCTGGCAGCCAAACATATTACTGGTAATAATCTTTTGAACTTCATATTTTCTGTTTTATAGTGTATGTATTGTATCCCGTAAAGTTAATAAGTTTCCGGCAATTATTCGGTAAAAAGGGTGAGATTGTAACTTATTGTTCAGTATTATTTCAGCGGTTTCTATATTTCTGCTGTCTCCACTCCCCATTAAGTCAGCATATACCAGCAAGGGAGATACAGTATTTTTTTGTTTTATCTGTATTATAAAACAACTGGAGTATTTAAGTATTAAGTCTGAAAACAAAAACCGCAGTAAATCATACGTTTACTGCGGTTTGAAAATATTTGATTATCTATCTTGATGGGTCTTACTTGACCTCCTCAAAATCTACGTCGGTGACGTTGTCGTCGTTCGGTTGGTTGTTATCTTGCGACTGTGATCCTGCGTTGGCGCCTGGTTGCGGGCCGGCCTGGGCGTTGGTAGCATTGTACATATCCTGTGATGCTGCCTGGAAAGCTGTGTTCAATTCGGTGGTGGCAGCGTCGATACCTTCGAGGTTCTGCGCTTTGTGGGCTTCCTTCAGTTTAGTGAGGGCTGCTTCAATCGGCGCTTTCTTGTCGGCAGGTATCTTGTCGCCCAAGTCCGTTAACTGTTTTTCAGTCTGGAAGATCAGTGAGTCTGCATGATTCAGCTTGTCGATACGTTCCTTCTCTTTCTTGTCGGCTTCAGCATTGGCTTCAGCTTCCTCTTTCATCCGTTTGATTTCATCATCGCTTAGGCCTGAAGAGGCTTCGATACGTATCTTCTGTTCTTTACCGGTTGCCTTGTCCTTGGCTGAAACACTCAGGATGCCGTTGGCATCGATGTCGAAAGTTACTTCGATCTGAGGTATTCCACGTGGGGAGGGTGGTATACCATCGAGATTGAAGACTCCGATCTGTTTGTTGTCGCGTGCCAGTGAACGCTCACCCTGCAATACATTGATTTGTACCGAAGGTTGGTTGTCGGCTGCGGTAGAGAAGGTTTCGCTCTTCTTCGTCGGGATAGTGGTATTGGCGTCAATCAGTTTGGTCATCACGCCACCCAGCGTTTCAATACCAAGTGAAAGCGGGGTTACGTCGAGCAGAAGTACATCTTTTACTTCTCCTGTCAACACGGCTCCCTGAATAGCTGCACCAATAGCAACCACTTCATCAGGGTTTACTCCCTTATGTGGTTTCTTGCCGAACAGTTTTTCTACCATATCCTGCACGGCCGGGATACGGGTTGAACCACCCACAAGGATTACTTCATCGATATCGGAATTGCTCATTCCTGCATCCTTCATCGCTGTCAAGCAGGGCTGTTTACATTTCTGCAACAGGTCGTCGATCAGCTGTTCGAATTTAGCACGTGAAAGGGTTTTTACCAAGTGTTTTGGAATACCATTCACCGGCATGATGTAAGGCAGGTTGATTTCTGTACTGGTCGCACTTGAGAGTTCAATCTTCGCCTTTTCTGCAGCTTCTTTCAGACGTTGTAACGCCATCGGGTCTTTGCGGAGATCCACGCCTTCATCTTTCATAAACTCGTCTGCCAGCCAGTCGATGATACGATGGTCGAAGTCGTCACCACCAAGATGGGTATCACCATTGGTCGATTTCACCTCGAAAACACCGTCACCCAGTTCGAGGATGGAGATATCGAAAGTACCACCACCTAGGTCGAACACGGCTACCTTGGAGTCTTTGTTCTGCTTGTCAAGTCCGTAAGCCAAAGCAGCGGCTGTCGGTTCGTTGACGATACGGCGTACGGTCAACCCGGCAATTTCACCGGCTTCTTTGGTAGCCTGGCGTTGTGCATCGCTAAAGTAGGCAGGAACGGTGATTACTGCTTCTTTTACTTCCTGTCCGAGATAGTCTTCGGCGGTCTTTTTCATCTTCTGCAAAATGATGGCGGAAATTTCCTGTGGCGTGTAAAGATGTCCGTTGATATCCACACGCGGGGTATTGTTGTCACCTCTTACTACTTTATAAGGTACACGCCCGATCTCTTTCTGTACCTGGTCGAAAGTCTCTCCCATGAATGTCTTGATGGAAGAAATTGTATTGTGGGGATTGGTAATGGCCTGACGTTTGGCAGGATCACCTACCTTACGTTCACCGTTATCCATAAAGGCCACCACCGATGGTGTAGTCCGTTTTCCTTCATTATTTGGGATTACAACGGGTTCGCTGCCTTCCATAACGGAAACACACGAATTGGTTGTCCCTAAGTCTATTCCTATTATTTTTCCCATAATTTGTTGTTATTATATTTGTTTTCTTTTTTCTTTCTGTTTTAATCTGTTGTTCAAAAATCCGCCGTCCATCACCGGTTCTTTTTTGACTCACTATTTCTTCTTCAAATGTTATGCCAAATTTTCGAGGCTGGGATATTTCTGCCAATATGACGGTTTAATTTTATAGTTTAAGTAATCTTCTTTTTGAGAAATAATATCTACCTTTGGTGAATAAAGTTTAAAAGATAGCCCTTGCAAAGGGGCTGGTCGTAAATATTACAATTCTAAACCCAAGCACTATGTATACACAACAAGACCTGGAATTACTGCGTGAAAAAGGGATCACTCAGGATCAAATCGATACGCAACTGAATTATTTCGCTACCGGATTTCCTTATCTTTCTATCGTTTCTGCAGCTTCCGTAGGGAAGGGGATCATGAAAGTAGGAGAAGAAGATGAAAAAATTTACCTGGATGCCTGGCAGGATTTCCTGAATAGTGGAAAGAAAGTGACAAAATTTGTACCGGCTTCCGGGGCTGCCAGCCGTATGTTTAAGGACCTGTTTGCCTTTTGGGATGCTGATTATGATGTGCCGACCACACCGTTTGAGAAGGAATTCTTTGATAAGATACAGCAGTTTGCATTTTTCGGTTCGCTTGATGAGACATGTAAAGATTTATTTGCCAAAGATATCGCGACATTGTGTCAAGAAGGACGATATAAAGATGTAGTTTCTGCATTGCTCGATGCTGGAGGACTGGAATATGGAAGCTTGCCCAAGGGGTTGCTTCTTTTCCATAAATATCCTGAGGGGAACCGTACCCCGGTGGGAGAACATCTTACCGAAGGGACATACTATGCCAAGAATAAAGCGGGAGAAGTGAACGTGCATTTTACCGTGTCGGCAGAACATAAAGAGATGTTTGAACTGCTGGTGGCAGCCAGGAAATTGAATTACGAGTTCAAACTGGGCGCTACCTTCTCGGTGTCGTATAGTATCCAAAAACCGAGTACTGATACTATTGCCGCGGATATGAATAATCAACCTTTCAGGAATGAAGACGGCTCATTGCTATTTCGTCCCGGTGGCCATGGTGCGCTGATTGAAAATCTGAACGATATCGATTCCGATGTGATTTTTATCAAGAATATCGACAATGTGGTTCCTGACAGGCTGAAAGAGAATGAAGCACGATATAAAAAGTTGCTGGCAGGTATCCTTGTCACCATGCAGCAACGCACCCATGCTTATCTGAACCGGCTGGAATCAGGAGAAGCCACTGCAAAAGAGTTGGTAGAGATGCTGGCTTTTACCGAGGATGAACTGCTGATCTCCCATCCAGGGGCGTTTGCTTCTGAAAATGAGATGAAGCAATATCTGAGGAGAAAACTCGACCGGCCATTCCGTGTTTGTGGAATGGTGAAAAACCAGGGCGAACCGGGTGGAGGGCCTTTTATTGCCGTCAATCCCGACGGAACGGTTTCACTCCAGATATTGGAGAGTTCCCAGATTGACAAGGATGATCCTGTTGCCATGGAGGCATTCAGGAACGGTTCCCATTTTAATCCTGTGGATGTGGTGTGCGGTGTGAAGTGTAATCATGGAAACAAATACAATCTGACAAAATTTATCGATCGGAATACCGGATTTATCTCCTATAAATCGAAAAACGGACAAGAGTTGAAAGCGCTGGAACTGCCCGGATTATGGAATGGAGCTATGAGTGACTGGAACACCATTTTTGTAGAGGTACCTGTTTCCACTTTCAATCCGGTGAAGACCGTGAATGACCTGTTGCGGCCGGAACACCAATAGGATTCGTTTTACGATAATCAATCCCGCTGTATGCATAAGCCTGGTTTCATTCTTTTTCTTTTTTTAGTTGCTTTCTTTTCATGCGACTATGAACCGTTGGCACAAGATCTGCCTTCGTTACAGGGTACAAGATGGAAATATGTCGAATCTGAAGCAAGGGAGGATGGTACCGGTTATATCTATACTATACGCCTTCATTTCCGAGATGAGGAGACGGTGATTTCTCTGCATGAATTTGAAGAAAGGACTCAATTCGAGATCACGTCAGGAGAAGAAGAAACCAGATATATTTACCGGTATGACCTCTCGGTAAGACAAGGCGTTTTTATTTTGGATAAAGAGGAGGTTGCTTCGTTTGAACTGAGGGGAAACCTTCTGTTTTTAACGATGGGACATCTCTCGAATGCGTATGTTTTTCGTAGGGAATAGCTATCCGCTTTTATAAGGAAAAAGAATGAGTGGGATATCGTAATACCGGATTTCATACAATATTTTTCTCAAAAAAACGTTTTACAGCCAAAACGACAGGCTTGAAACTTCGTATTTTATATATGCTATTGGCTGTAATATGGCTGCTGCTTTCGTGTGATCAGGCAAAACTGAGTGTCGCACGGGAGCAGTATCTGCGTGGAGAATACTATGCCGCCAGTGAAACCTACAGGAAGCTGTACCGTAATGTATCCCGTGAGGAACGTGCACAACGGGGAATCATTGCTTTTGAGATGGCGGAGAACTATCGCAAACTCAATCAGTCCTCCCGTGCATTAGCTGCATACAGCAATGCTATCCGCTACGGCTATCCCGACACCATCATGTACTTTCACTATGCCCGGATGTTACATAGGGAAGGGAACTATGCGGGTGCGGCAGAAGCATATCGCCGATTTCTGACATTCAGACCGGAAGATCGGTTGGCTCTTACCGGATTACAAGGAGTGGAATTGGCTGTAGAGTGGAGTGAAAATCCTACTCGCTATGTCGTAGGGCGGATGGAATTGTTCAATTCTAACCGTGGAGAGTTTAGCCCGATGCTTTCTGCGGATGGGGGCCGGCTCTATTTTACCTCGTCGAGAGAAGAGGTGCTTGGTGAGGAGAAGAGTGCTATTACCGGTATGAAATACAACGACCTTTTTCGTTCAGTTAAAAATGTACATGGAGAGTGGCAAAGGCCTGAACGAATAAGTTCGGGTGTCAATACCGGATATGACGAGGGAACTCCTTCTTTCTCACCGGATGGGGAGTGGATGTATTATACTTTTAGTGATATTAATCCCAATAGGGGGACTACAGCAAAAATCTATCTTTCACGGTGGGTTAACGGTCGGTGGAGTGAAGGCCGGCCTCTTGAAATTGTGAAAGACGATTCATTATCCGTTTTTGCCCATCCGGCGATCTCCCCGTCGGGACGTTGGCTCTACTTTGTCTCTGATATGCCGGGAGGCCATGGGGGTAAAGATATCTGGCGGGCATCGATCACGAATAATCACGAAATCCTTTTAGTAGAGAACTTGGGGCCGGATATCAATACGGCCGGTGACGAGCTTTTTCCCTATCTGCGTAATGATATCACACTCTATTTCTCTTCCGATGGACATCCCGGGATGGGAGGATTGGATATGTTTGTGGCGGTTGATTTAGAGTGGGAAAGAGGGAAAATGGGAAGGTGGGAAGGTGATGGACTGGAGAGGCTTGTAGAGAGGAAGACTGGAGGGCAGGGGGGCCAGGTGACGGGGGAACGGGTTGACGGAGAGACTTGGAAACGAGGTAGCGAGGTGAAAGGGAGGTGGCGTGTGAATAACCTGGGAGCGCCTCTCAATTCGTCGACCGATGATTTTGGCATCACGTTTGAGCCAAAAGAGGAGAAGGGATTTTTCAGTTCTAACCGGAATGATGTAAGAGGATATGATCATATATACTCTTTTGTCTATCCCGAAGTAACTGCCTGGGTAGAAGGTTTTGTGGTGGATCCTGACGATGAATTTATTCCGGGTGCCGTTGTGTCTGTGGTGGGAAGTGAGGGATCACAACTCCGTTTTGTGACTGGGAAAGAGGGTGAGTATCGCTTTAAGGCCAATAGGGATACGGATTACCTGCTGATGGCTTCAGCCGATGGCTTTCTCAATCAAAAGCAGAGATTATCCCCCTCTTCTGAGGAAAAGGATACTTTATACTATGTGGATTTTGAGATGATACCTTATAATAAGCCGGTAATACTGGATAATATATTCTATGATTTCGACAGTGCCACATTGCGACCGGAATCAAAAGACGAACTGGGTCTACTGATAGACCTGCTAAACGAACATCCTTCGGTTGCCATTGAACTCGCTGCCCATACTGACCGGAAAGGTTCAGACGAATACAATTCCGATCTCTCCCTGCGTCGTGCACAATCGGTAGTGAACTATCTCTCCGCTCATGGCATCAATCCCCAACGTTTGTCTGCCCAAGGTTTTGGTAAAACCCGGCCGGTGAAAGTGTCGAAAAAAATGGCAGAACAATTTGATTTCTTGAAAGAGGGTGATTTGTTGACCGAAGAATTTATTGAGACTCTTACGCTTGATCAGCAGGAAATTGCCGATCAGATCAACCGGAGAACATCATTCGAGGTGATTGATCTTGAATTTGGATTTCATTAATAGCTTGAAGAACTTAATTTGTTCGAAAGGATTTGCTACCTTTGGAGCATGATTTTTGTGGAATATTGGGATGAAAAGGGGAATTTTCATCGTGAATATCTGGAAGGATATAGCGGGAGTGAGACTTTTTCGGACGTGATCTTCCAGCATGAATATGGCCATCTTCGGGATATATTGTTCACGGATAAGTTTTGTCCGGGGATAGAACCGGAGTTGCAATAGCCCGGGAAGGTGGTTACGAGTAAGATGCCTGAGTATTAGTGAAGATGAGTCGACGAGAAAGATATAGCTGTTTGATACTTCTGTTTCTTGTGGTTGCAGGAATATTTCCTCTTTCCGGACAGGAATTGAATGCTATTGTAAAGGTGAACAGTTCCAGGGTTCAGGGTGCAAACAGGCAGGTGTTTAGTACCCTTGAAGAGTCGTTGCGGAATTTTATCAACGGGCGTAAGTGGACGGATAGCCATCTTCGGACGGATGAACGGATAAATTGTTCTTTTACATTGGTTATTACCGAGACGCTCTCTTCCGGTTCTTTTAAAAGCGAGTTGTATGTGCAGTCGTACCGGCCGGTAGAGAACAGTACTTATATCACTCCCTTGTTGAATATACGTGATACCGAGATGGAGTTCGATTATACCGAACACCAATCCCTGCAGTTTGATCTCAGTTTTATCCGGGAGAACCTGACGGCTACCATCGCCTATTATGCCTATCTGATTTTGGGGCTCGACCTTGACTCCCGGTCTTTACTGGAGGGTACCTCTTGTTTCCGTAATATGGAATTGGTTGCAACCAATGTACAATCTTACGGATGGAAAGGGTGGGATCGCCGCAACAATCGCAATCGCTCGGCTATCGCTGCCGCTTTTAATGATGGAGCTTTGGAAGAGTATCGGCAGATGTGGTTTGATTATCACCGGAAAGGGTTGGATGTGCCGGCCGGACATGGCGGGCCGGGATCAAAAGAAGTAGTTCCTTCTATATTGACTTTGTCGGCTTTGCAGGCGGAACGACCGACCAGCGTATTGATAAAACTATTTGGCGATACCAAACTCGAAGAGATGGTAAACCTTCTTTTCAAAGCAGATGCCCCGGAAAAGAAACAGGCCTATGAGACTCTTATGAAATTATATCCCGCCCGCAATACTGAATTGGGACGGTTGAGATAAGATAAAAGTATATGTTAAAGTCGCTATACATACAGAATTTTGCATTGATCGATTCTCTCAGGATCGGGTTTGATCCCGGCTTCTCGGTAATCTCAGGTGAGACGGGAGCCGGTAAATCGATTATTCTTGGAGCCCTTTCGCTGATCCTCGGGCAGCGTGCCGATGTGAAGCAGATCAAACAGGATGCTGAAAGGTGTGTCATAGAAGGTGTTTTCGATGTTTCGGCATATCATCTTGCCTCTTTTTTCGAAGAGATGGATTGGGTATATGATGGTGAAGAGTGTATTCTTCGCCGGGAAATATGGAGTAATGGGAAATCGCGTGCTTTTGTGAATGACTCCCCTGTCTACCTGAATGATCTGAAAGGGTTGGGAGACAGGTTGATCGACATCCATTCCCAACACCAGAACCTGTCGCTGAACGATAACTTTTTCCAGTTGAATGTGGTGGATCTGCTGGCCGATACAAGGAAAGAGCGTGCGGATTATGGAGAGGCTTATGCTGTTTATCGTGCTTCTGAAAGGGCATTGGGTGATCTCCGGGAGCAATCCCGTAAAAACCGGGAAGAGGAAGACTATCTCAGGTTTCAATATAGTGCACTTGAGGAGATGAATCTTCAACCCGGTGAACAGGCACAACTCGAAGAAGAACTGGAGGCAGTTTCTCATGCTGAAGAGATAAAGACAGGGCTTTACGCAGCTACTGCACTCCTGTCGGAAGAAGAGCGGAGCGTGGAGTCGATGCTGCGCACAGTGGCAGATACATTGCACAATGTGCAACGGTTTTATCCGAAATTATCCGAATTGGTTTCAAGGGTAGATTCTGCTTTTATAGAACTGAAAGATGTGCGTGAGGAAATCGCCGGTTATTTCGAAGAGGTGGAATTTGACCCCGGTCGAAGAGAGTTGTTGGAAGAACGCCTAAGTGCGATCTATGACCTGCAAAAGAAACATTCTGCCACTACAGTGGAAGAGCTGATTACTTTGCGTGACGAGATGGGGCGGAAATTGGAGAATATTGATTCGCTTGACGAGCGGTTGCAAGCGTTGGAGAAGGAGACCGGAGAGAAACGGGAGACCATGATGGCGAGAGCTGAAATGTTAAGTGTAAAAAGGAAGAAAGCGATACCCCGTATTGAGAAAGAGTTGGTAGAACGACTTGCCTACCTGAGGATGCCCAATGTGAAGTTTCAATGTGAGTTCAAAACCAAAGAGATGCCTGACGCGACAGGAGCCGATACGGTGCAGTTTCTTTTCTCTGCCAATAAGAATGTGGCTCCCCAACCTGTCTCTCAAATTGCTTCAGGTGGTGAAATGTCTCGTTTGATGCTGTGTGTCAAATCGATGATTGCGGGAGCCACGTCATTGCCGACCATCATTTTCGATGAGATCGACACCGGAACCTCGGGCGAAGTGGCTGACAGGGTAGGAGCTATCATGGAAGAGATGGGCACACGGATGCAGGTAATCGGTATCACACATCTTCCGCAGATCGCATCCAAAGGAACAGCCCATTTCCTGGTGTATAAGGAGGATTTGGGCAATATCGTAACGACAAAAATAAAAGAACTGACACCCGAAGAGCGGATACAGGAAATTGCACGCATGCTGAGCGGTGCAGAAATTACAGAACAGGCGATCGAAAATGCCAAAGTGATGCTGAATAGAAACTAAAGTATGAAGGAAAAAGAGATGATCTTCGGCATTCGTGCCGTTATTGAGGCGGTGGAAGCCGGAAAAGATATAGACAAGGTGCTGGTAAAGCGGGAATTGTCGGGTGAGTTGTTCTTGGAATTGCAGGAACTGCTCCGCCGTTATGAGATACCGATGCAGAAGGTGCCGGTGGAGCGGATAGACCGTATCACCCGGAAGAACCATCAGGGGGTGATTGCATTCACTTCGGCTGTTACCTACCAGAAACTGGAAAATCTAGTGCCGTTGCTCTATGAAGAGGGAAAAATACCGTTTATATTGGTATTGGATGGAGTGACCGATGTGCGTAATTTCGGTGCTATCGCACGTACCTGCGAGGTGGCGAGCGTGGATGCTATCGTAATACCCGAGAGAGGAAGCGTGTCGGTGAATGCCGATGCGATAAAGACCTCGGCCGGTGCATTGCATTCTATTCCTGTCTGCCGTGAAAAAAGCCTGAAAGAGGCCATCGTCTTTCTTAGAAACAGTGGAATAAAAGTGGTGGCTGCCACTGAAAAGGCTACCTCCTTTTACACTGGGACAGATTTTTCTGTGCCGGCCGCCATTGTAATGGGATCGGAAGATGCCGGCGTGGCTCCCGAGCACCTCCGCATTTGTGACGAACTGGTGAGGATCCCTCAATTCGGGACAATCCAGTCACTCAATGTATCGGTTGCAGCGGGAGTGTTGATCTATGAGGTGGTAAGGCAGAGGAATATCTAGTGTGGCAATGTTATTAATATGCCAATCCCGATAAATCGGGACAAGTCGTGAATAATGGGACTAACTTGAATAATAAAAAAATGAAGAAAATAATTTCAACTGACAATGCGCCTGCGGCTATAGGCCCCTACAGCCAGGCTATTGAAGCGAACGGGATGCTGTTCCTGTCGGGTATGTTACCTATTGATCCATCGAACGGAAATATTGTTCCTGGTGGTGTGAAAGAGCAAACCACTCAAATATTCAGGAATATAGAAGCAGTACTGACAGCAGCCGGCGTTACGATGGATAATATTGTGAAAACGACGGTATTTCTGGATGATATGTCGCTGTTCGCAGAGATGAACGAAGTCTATGGGAGTTGTTTCACTGGTACTTTTCCGGCTCGTTCGGCCTTTGCCGTAAAAGCTCTCCCGAAAAATGCACTGGTAGAGATAGAAGTGATTGCCGTAAAATGAAGACTCTGGGAAATGTTATCTGGGTAGTATTCGGTGGCGTTTTTATTGCTATTGAATACCTGTTGGGCAGTGTGGCGCTGATGGTCACTATTATCGGCATCCCTTTTGGACTCCAATCGTTGAAACTTGCCGAGGTGGCACTATGGCCTTTCGGTAAAAAGGTGGTGCAAAAAGAGTCATCTTCAGGATGCCTCTCCTTTCTGATGAATGTAATCTGGTTTTTTGTAGGCGGAGTCCCTATCGTACTCACTCACCTGCTGTTCGGTCTGCTGTTTTATATTACCATTATCGGTATTCCTTTTGGCAATCAGCATTTCAAACTGATGAGCCTGGCACTCACTCCTTTCGGAAGAACGATCGTAAACAAGTAGATCGGACAGTTCTTGTTTTACCTAAATAGGTGTACTAAGGTTTTTATCGGGTCAACATCAGATCCTTTTACTCGAATACAGCCGGGAGATTTTCTTCTTCTTCAGGTGGATCTTTCTTTACCATAAAGGCGCTGATCTCCCAAAGCATGTAAATAGGTACGGTCACCACGAAAAGGGAAAAAGGGTCGCCTGAAGGAGTGATCAACGCAGCAGCCAAGAGTGAGCCGACCACGGCATGGCGACGGAATTTCCGGAAAAAAGAACGGTAAATCAGTCCAAGTTTGGATAACAGCCAGAATACCAGTGGCATTTCGAATACCAACCCCATAATCAGGATAAGAGTATAGAAATTGTTCATATAAGAGTCGAGCGAGATCATGTTCTCTATGGATTCGCTCAATTCAAATGTGATAAGGAAGCGGAATATTAGAGGAAATACCACGAAATAACCCACTAAGCAACCTATTATAAACATGAATCCCCCAAATCCAAAGACAGTTTTTACTCCTTTCGCTTCATTCTCATAAAGTGCAGGGCTGATAAATTTCCATAACTCATATAGTATATAGGGGATGGTGCAGAGTACGCCAAACATCAACGACGTAGAGATATAAGTCATAAACTGAGTAGTCATGTTTATATTTAGCATCTCTACGGAGAAGGAGTCGGCTGAGAAATCAGGCAAAAAAGGAATATATTCACTTACTTTCTCAAAAAAACGATAGGTGACAAAATCGGACGAACGGGCAGCAAGTATAACTGAGTCGAAAATATGGGGTATAACGATGAATCCGACAACAGAGAAAGCGATCACGGCAATAATAACACGAATAATGGTCCATCGGAACTCTTCCAGATGATCCCAAAAAGACATTTCCTTCTCTGACATTTCTATCTGCGCTATATAATAAATATATAAACAGCCGGAGACAAACGGATTTAACCGGTTTTGCCTCCGAAATTATAACTCTTATGGTACTGATAATAGCATGAAAGACCTCCCCTGATGTGATAATCCGGCAGGTTTCTTTCGGGTGCTATTTAATTATTAGATGATGAATTATTTTCTGTCGGTTCGGCCTTAATATCTTCTTCAATATCCTTTAGTCCTTTTTTAAAGCTATTGATGCCTTTTCCAAGACCTTTCATGAATTCAGGTATTTTTTTCCCTCCGAAAAGAATCAGAATAACCAAAACTATAATAGGTATTTCCCATCCGTTTAAGTTGATAAGTAATGGATTCATAAGTGCGTTATGTTTAATTTGTTTATACGTTCAAATTGCTACGAAATACAAATATAGAACTTATTTATGGATATAAAGAAAAATATTATGATAAAGTTTGAAAAAATATGCAAGGCCTGTTTAATGATCTTCTAAAATAAGAATCAGATCCATATAAATGGGCAGGTGATCACTGAATCCACCTATATAGCGTGGCCCTGCACTTGTCCTGTAAGGTTTTTTACCATAATACCTTTCGTCATCTTCCAACAGGAAATCGGCTTTGAAGAGATGCGCTTCATTGTTCTTTACGTAAATATGGTTCTCTTCCATTAAAAGATTTCCGCTGACGATAAATTGATCGAGGACCTCCCATTTTCCCTGATATTTATAAGAGCCGAATTCGGGTTCTTTTGAGCGGTGATAGAAAAGGTTATACAACTGATTCTTCTGGAGTGGTGGCATTATGCTTTTAGCTCTCAATGTTTGAGAAAGACTTTTGTCTTCGGGATGGTCGTTGAAGTCACCCATAATAATGATATGGGGATTTTCCCGGAGAGTAAACAGGCTGTCTGTCTTGTCTTTCAGAAGAGCTGCCGCCTCTATGCGTGCGGGTTCGCTTTCCCGTTGTCCACCGCTGCGTGAGGGGAAATGGCAGACGAAAATGTCAAGGAGGTTGCCATTAAGTACCTCTCCGGTGACGTGAAGAATATTGCGTGTCGGCCTGATTTTTTTGCTTCTGAACTTTATTTCGTATTCGCTGGTCTGTAAAGGCTTGAATTGATCACGCTGATAGAGCAGTGCTACATCGATCCCCCGATCATCAGGTGAATCGGTAATAATATAATCATATTCCTGTGCCCGCAAGGGTGATCGTTTTGTGAGGTCGAAAAGCACTGAGTCGTTTTCTATCTCGCACAGCCCGATTAATGCAGGAGATTGCATACCGCCGACAGCTGTAATCACACGGGTAATATTCCGCAGTTTTTCCCAATACTTCCATGGTGTCCACCGCATAAAGCCATCCGGTAAGAAATCGTCGTCCTCCTTCAACGGGTCATCATGTGTGTCGAACAGGTTTTCTACGTTGTAAAACATAATACGGAAGTCGTTTTGTGCAACGACCCCCGTAGTATGGATAATCAGTAGAAGACTGAGAATGAAGAAATGGCGCATTGTTTTAGGGTTTATTTCTCCGCCGGCATATTTTCCAGGATCTTTACCAGGAAATCCCAGAATTTACCCACGGAAGAGATCTTCATTTTTTCGTCGGGTGAATGTACATCGGTCATATCCGGCCCTATGGAGATCATGTCGAGATGAGGATATTTTTCGAGGAATAACCCGCATTCAAGACCTGCATGGATAGCCTTTACTTTAGGGCTTTTCCCGAACAGTGCTTCATACTCTTTTTGCGCATGTTTCAGAATATTGGAATCGGGATTGGGTTGCCATCCCGGATATCCGTCATTATGGGTTATTTTTGCACCGGCCAGTTCAAATACAGAGGATACCATATTCACCACATACTCTTTCTGGGACTCGACGGAACTGCGCTGGCTGGAACCGACTTCAACCAGGTGATTGTCAATCATCTTTACAGATGCCAGGTTGGTCGATGTCTCTACCAGTCCGGGGATATCGTAACTCATGCCGATAACACCATGGGGACAGGCATACAACGCGCTAATCAGTTTCTCGGTAGTCTTCTTGTTGATCACTTTTGAAGGGATCTGTACAGACTCAAGTTGAATGTCGAGACCGGGATCGGTATGTTTGTATTCTTCTTGTACCTGAGCCAGAAAAGTATTTAGTTTTACCCTTATATCTTCTTTGTATTTCTCTTTTACTCCCAGAAGTGCGTATGCTTCCCTGGGAATGGCGTTATGTAGATTTCCCCCACCAATTTCGGAGAGGGCCATGCCATATTTTTTTCTTGTAATGGAGTGCAGAAAGCGGGTGAGTATTTTATTGGCATTGCCCAGTTTTTTGTCGATATCACTACCCGAGTGACCACCACGCAGCCCTTTTACTTGCACCTTGAACCAGAAATATTTCTTTGGTACATCTTTTTCCTTGTATTTGAAATAGGCTTTCGTGCCTTTTCCCCCCGCACATCCTATATATATTTCACCTTCCTCTTCCGTATCGAGATTGAGCAGAATACTACCTGTGAGAAGATCTTTGTCGAGCGAATTAGCGCCTGTCAGTCCTGTCTCTTCATCCACAGTGAAGAGCGCTTCGATTTTACCGTGACTAATATCATCGGCAGCCAACACAGCTAACTGGGCAGCCACACCTATACCATTGTCAGCTCCCAGCGTAGTGCCGTTTGCTTTTATCCAATCACCGTCGATAATTGTCTCTATGGGATTATTATCGAAATCATGCGTCACATCTGAATTTTTCTCGCAAACCATATCCACATGCGATTGCAGGATCACCGTAGGAATATTCTCTTTACCCGGAGTGGCGGGCTTGGTTATTACTATATTGCCGACTTTGTCCTGCTTTGCTTCTAAACCATGTTCACGGGCAAAATCGAGCAGATAGGCGAGGATTTTCTCCTCTTTTTTAGATGGTCTTGGAATTTGTGTGATCTGGTAAAAATAATTCCAGATGGCGGAAGGTTGTAAATCTGTTATCGTCATATTATTTTATTTTAGATGGCTTATAGAGTGGGTAAAAGTACAAGAAAAATGGTGGATAGACAAAAATTTAATATCTTTAATTCCAAAAAATATGGTTTAATTGGCTAATTAGAGTATCTTTGCGGCATCAAAAAACATCATTATGATAAAAATACTCATTTTAGGCTTTGCTATTCTGTTTATTGCTATTCTATTGATGGGGATACGTGTTTTCTTTACCAAAAAAGGAGAGTTTCCCAGCCTCCATATTGGTGATAGCAAGCCTTTACAGGATAAAGGAATCCATTGTGCCACATCCCAGGACTCGGAGATAAGCAGAAGAGAAAGTCCGATAGAAAAAATGTTGAAATCAGAAAATATTTAAATCTCTCAAAAATGAAGAATTCTACTCCTTACATCGTCAGCGGAGTGTTGGCGGTCGCAATCATTATTCTTTACGTTTTACATTTTACATCCAAACCATCCACCGGCAGATCCGCACAAAAAGATCTTACTACTTTGCTTAACGACTCTTCCATTACATTGCCAATCGGTTATGTGAATGTGGATTCATTGTTGATGAATTATAATTTTGCCAAGGATCTCAACGAATCGCTGTTGAGAAAGCAGGAGAGTACCCGGGCAACGTTGAATCAGAGGGAGGGGCAGATTCGTAATGCTGCTGCCGATTTTGAGCGCAAACTACGTAATAATGCATTCTTAAGCACGGAAAGGGCACAGCAGGAACAAAACCGGATAATGCAGATGGATCAGGAATACCAGCAGTTGGCCGAACGGTTGACACAGGAATTTATGATAGAGCAGGAAAAACTGAATATCCAGATGGAAGATACCATCAGGGCAAGAATGAGGGAATTCAACCGCGACAAGCATTATGAAATTATATTCAGCAACAGGACCACCAGTACGATCCTGCTTGCCGAAGACAAATATGACATTACCAACGAAGTGGTTGAATTTTTGAATAGTAAGTACGGTCCAGCCACAGCAGCTGCTACTTCGGGAAAATAATCCTGTTTCACAGTTTTTAGGACAGGGTAAAAGGGGATGTCACTATGTGATTTTGCCCTTTTTTTCTTGGTAGAGGTCTTTATTCCAAAAAATGAAGCATTGGAAAACATATATCGAAAGGCAGAAAACGGAATACCTACACACCATCATTCCGCCTGAGACAGCAGCGGAAATAGTCGTGGTAATTCCCTGCTACAACGAACCCGCCCTGTTTGAAACATTGGAAAATCTCTGTGCTGCCGATCGCCCTGATGCAAACGTGTTGACGGTGGTTATACTCAATTCGGGTGTGCTTGCTGGTGAGGAGGTTGTGGCGCAGAATAGGATTTCTTATGAAAAGACCAACCTGTTTGCAGAGCGTTATAATGAAGATAGTTTCGTCTTTTTGCCGTTGCTGTTCGAAGATTTACCGCGAAAACATGCCGGTGTGGGTCTGGCACGAAAAATAGGGATGGATCTGGCAGTGGAGCATTTTCTACGTAATGAGAAGCCGCGAGGTATAATTGTTTCCCTGGATGCTGATTGTACGGTCTCGTCCAATTTCCTGATAACTATATGGGAGGCTTTCTCCCGTGATAAGTCACTGAATGGCACCATTCATGATTTTCGTCACCGGGTAGAAGCAGGTAGCCCTCTGACGGAAGGCGCAGCAAGGCAGTATGAAGCCTATATCCGTTATTTTCGGTCGATGTTGGAATATACAGGCTTCCCTTATTATTGGCACACGATTGGATCCGCATTTGCAGTGTCGGCAGACGCCTATGTGCGTGTGGGAGGTATGGGGCGACAACAGGGAGGGGAAGATTTTTATTTCCTGCAAAAGGTATTTGCTCTTGGGAATATTCGCGAACTGAAAGATACAACGGTTTTTCCAATGGCACGACTTTCCGATCGGGTTCCATTTGGAACAGGACCCTCATTACAAAAAATTGTAAATGAACCGGATGGTAATGTGAGAGCCTATTCGAAGAGGGCGTTCGAAGAATTGAAACGACTCTTCGATATGAAAGATGGCTTCTTTGGGAAAGATACGCAAACGGTAGAAATAATGATAGCTGGTCTGCACCCGTCATTGCTGCAATTCTTGCGGGAAATCGATTTCCTTACGCTTGTCAGGGATTGTAATGAGAACAGTGCTTCCCTTGCTACATTCCGGAAACGTTTTTTTCATCATTTCAATGCGTTCAGGACTATCAAATACCTGAATCAGGTACATCCCGAACCTTTTCCTTATGAAAGTTTTGCTACGTTGGTTGACAAATATTAGGCATCATTTTGCTGATTGGCTGATATTTTGTATTTTTGCGAGCAAAAGGTAAGATATCTCTTTCATAATTCTAAATCGGATTTTATGACAATGCTTAACGGAGTTGAAATTATTAGTGCTTTTTTGGTTCTGTTTGCAATTATCGATGTAACAGGAGCAGTCCCTATCTTTCTGAATCTAAGGAGTCAGGACAGAACGATCCATCCCGAAAAAGCAGCTTTCTATTCACTTCTGATTTTAGTAGGTTTTTTATTTGTCGGAGAATGGATATTAAAACTTTTCCAACTTGATATTTCAGCTTTTGCCGTTGCCGGTGCTGTTGTGCTATTAATTCTTTCCATAGAGATGATTTTTGGCGTAGAGATATTTAAGAATGATAGTACCTCTACCGATAATTCCTCTACGTTGTTCCCGGTTGTCTTTCCTCTGATTGCCGGACCGGGAAGCTTTACCACCCTACTTTCCATGCGTGCTGAATTCCATATTGTGAATATCATTATAGCGGTGATACTGAATCTGGCCATCGTCTATTTGGTATTGCGATATCTCGATCTGGTAAAGAAGCTGTTGGGAGAGAGTGGTGCTTATATCCTCCGCAAATTTTTTGGAGTCATCCTCATGGCTATATCAGTGAAATTACTTACTTCCAACCTGTCTGCACTTATCTCAACTGTAAACGGTGTGGCCGCATAATTGGTATTATCAGCATTTTAATTGAACTTTCTACTTCGATACAGCCCAAAGTAGCAAAAATATAGCTATATTTGCAGGTCAGAAATTCTGACACCCCATTACGGAAATCAGGTTATTTTCCATCAATTAGGATTTTCAAATTAATCTATTTATAAAATTCAACAACATGAGAATTGTAAGTGTTTTAGGACGGGAAGTTTTGGATTCAAGAGGTAATCCAACCGTTGAAGTAGACGTGTTGACAGAATCGGGTGCGTTTGGACGTGCCGCTGTTCCATCAGGAGCTTCTACAGGAGAGAACGAAGCATTGGAACTCCGTGACGGAGACAAAAGCCGTTACCTGGGAAAAGGTGTGTTGAAAGCAGTAGCAAACATCAATGATACTATTGCTCCGGCACTGTTGGGTATGAATGTATTGGAACAGACCCAGATTGATGCCAGATTACTCGAACTGGACGGTACAAAAACAAAATCCAACCTTGGTGCAAACGCTCTTCTGGGTGTATCTCTCGCAGTAGCAAAGGCTGCGGCTAACTATCTCGGTCTGCCGCTTTATCGTTACATTGGTGGTACCAACACCTATGTATTGCCTGTTCCCATGATGAATATCATCAACGGAGGTTCTCATTCCGATGCTCCCATCGCATTCCAGGAATTTATGATCCGCCCTGTTGGTGCCAGCTCTTTCAAAGAAGGATTGCGTATGGGTGCCGAAGTATTCCACGCATTGAAGAAAGTGCTTCACGACAAAGGCCTCAGCACTGCTGTTGGTGATGAGGGTGGTTTCGCTCCCAACTTGAGCGGAGGAACCGAAGAAGCCCTCGAATCGATTCTGACCGCCATCAGGAATGCCGGTTACGAACCGGGTAAAGATGTGATGATAGGGCTTGACTGTGCTTCTTCTGAATTCTATAAAGACGGCGTATATGACTATTCCAAATTTGAAGGCCCGAACGGTAAAAAACGTACTCGCGAAGAGCAGGTTGCTTACCTGGAAGAACTGATCACCAAATATCCTATCGACTCTATTGAAGATGGTATGAGTGAAAACGACTGGGAAGGATGGAAATTGCTTACCGATAAGATTGGCAGCAGATGCCAGTTGGTGGGTGACGACCTGTTCGTGACCAATGTTGAGTTCCTTGAGAGAGGTATCAAAGAGGGTTGCGGAAACTCTATCCTGATCAAGGTGAACCAGATCGGAACGCTTACAGAAACGCTGAATGCTATCGAAATGGCACACAGGAACGGATATACCAGTGTAACTTCACACCGTTCAGGTGAAACCGAAGATGCTACCATCGCCGATATCTCTGTGGCTACCAACGCCGGACAGATCAAGACCGGTTCTTTGAGCCGTTCAGACCGTATGGCCAAGTACAACCAATTACTCCGTATTGAAGAGGAACTGGGCGACCGTGCTGTTTACGGATACAAGAAGATCAGATAATAATTTTCTTGATACATACTACAATATGAGCCATCCTTCGGGATGGCTTTTTTATATCTGTACTATCGTTTTTTATCCTGTGAAAGTTGTAGTTACAGGTTTTTCCAAAAACTACATTTTGAGACTAATCATTAAATTTGGACAGCGGTTCAAAATATTATAACTTTGCGTCCGTCGGAACAAATTTCACATCCCTTGCCACAGAGATTTTTCCTGAGAAAGAATTTGCATTCATTGAAGAAAGGGCTGGTTCAGTTTAATTTATACTACCGAAAATAAGTCCATAGATGAAAGACAGGAACAAAGAAAATAGTCTCGCATCTTTCAGAATTTATTACGAGGCAAACGTATCGCCACTGATATTGTTTGCCCGGCGTTTTGTTTCTGTGGAAATGGCTGAAGATATCATACAGGATATTTTCCTCGATATATGGGATCATTCCGAAATGAATGAAAAGTTACCTTCCCGTTCTTATTTATTTATGGCTGTCAGGAATAAATGCCTGAATATCCTCATAAGGGAGCAGGTGAAAAAAAACTATATAGAATCAACCGAATTGGATAACCGCATTTTAGGCCTTGGTTATTACGACTCTTTTGAAAAACAGATCATAGATAAAGAAGATATGCAGTATATCTATGACGAGATTGAGAAATTACCTGAAAAATGCCGGATTATTTTTAAAATGGCCTATTTTGAAGAAAAGAAAAATGCAGAGATTGCAGAGATTCTTGATATTTCCATCCGTACTGTGGAACACCAATTGTATCTGGGATTAAAGACATTACGAGTTCGATTTACAGGCAATGGTAAAAAAGGTTTATTTTTTTTATTTTTCGTTTAAGTAAATATGCACGGCATCTTGTCTTATCTATATAGAAGACAATCATACTACTAAAAAGATGTTGCCGATAACTGAAGAAATAATTGTCCGATCCATCCAGAAAATTGCTACTCCGGAAGAAATGGTCATTCTCAACAAATGGTTGAAGGAGGAGGAAGGACATATAGCATATTACTGCCAACTCGAAGAGATATGGAACTCAGGGAAAAGTTTATCCGAAGAAGCTGTTCATAGTGGTTGGCAGATACTTGCCGGAGAGATTGACGCACGTTCACAGAGATGTCAGCCGCTTATTGCCCCGCTTAAAAAACGAAAGATTGGTTGGTTTCGTTACTCCGCTGCTGTATTTATAGGCGTGCTGATTGCCTCAGCCGTTTGGATGACTCTGTCCGACACCTTGAAAGAACCACAGCAACACATCCTTGTACAAAATGTGGTTTATAATAAGGCCGGTGTACAATCCATTGTTTTGCCCGATCATTCTGAAGTGTGGATGAATGAGGATACCCGGTTAACCTATCCGGAAAAGTTTACGGAAGAAAAGCGGTCGGTATCTTTGGAAGGAAAAGCTTATTTTGATATTCGTAAAGATCCGGAGAGACCATTTACTGTGCGCATCGGAAATGTGGAAATAGAGGTTACCGGAACAGAATTTTTTGTAGAATCCGGTCTGGAAGAACCATCATACATAACCCTGATTTCAGGAGGGATTAATCTAAATTATAAAGATAAAGAAGGAAAAAACTTGTCGACTCCTCTTGTTCCCGGGGAGCAAGCTCGTATAAACCGATTAAATGGCAGTGTGGAAATTGAAAATATCGATACCAGTTATTATATTGCCTGGAAAGACGGAACTTATAGGTTTACGGATGAACCTTTGGGGAGAATCGTACCCTTATTGGCTAAGCATTTTGATCTGGATATCCATATCGCTCCATCTTTGAAAAATAAAAGATTTACCGGTAGGGTCATACCGGGAGAGAATATAGAGGATGTTTTGAATTCAATCGGGAAAAGTTATCCGATCAAATACCGGATTTCGGAAGGAAATATCTATATCGATGAATGATAATATTTTATGTTTAATTCAATAAAAAAGTAATGCCTATGGGGAAAAGTGAAATTAGCCTTATTTGAAGTAATTTAAAAAGAGCCGGAAGATATGGGCCTATCATCCGACTCGTTAAGTTTTCAATTTATTAATCCAGCCAATAACCATAAAATCCTGTCAGATCCGGTTAGAGGCTACAAATTAAAAACAAACAAATGTATGAAAAATTGTAGACCTGGAATACCTATTCCTAAATTTTTATTGTTTATTATGAGAGTAACCTTCTTATTATTTGTGATTGGTGTTTTTCAAATCTATGCGATTGACTCTTACGCTCAGAAAACGCAACTGACAATCCATGAAAATGAAATTGAATTGGGAGAACTTTTCAGTAAAATTGAGAAACAGACCGATTTTTACTTTTTCTATAGCAATGATCAGATTAATAAACATCTGAAAGTATCGATAAGTGTAGTAGACAAGACAATATTCGAAATTTTGGATCTCGTATTGAATAATACTGATATAACTTATCAGGTGAATAATAAGGCGATCATATTGAATACTGACAATAGACCGTTTTCACAAACTCAACAACAAGCCAAGCGACAAATAACCGGCACGGTTAAAGATGAGCGAGGGGAAGCGATTATAGGTGCAAATATCATCGAAAAGGGGATGAATAATGGGGTTATAACAGACATAGATGGACAGTTTATTATTTCAGTTGGTAATGATGCTGTTCTGCAAGTATCCTATATTGGATATCTGACACAAGAGATAACAGTAGGAACCCAAAATTCGGTTTCAATTGTCTTGATAGAGGATCTCAAAACTTTGGAAGAGGTTGTAGTAGTAGGATATGGTACGCAAAAACGAGTGAATCTTACGGGTTCTGTCGCTTCTGTGAGTAGTGAAGTGTTGACTAAACGTCAGGTGGGACAGACTTCTTTGGCTCTACAAGGTGTTGCACCCGGAGTTACCATTATGCAACGGTCCGGACAACCCGGGTTGGATGCTGGAGATATAAAGATCAGGGGAATTGGAACATTAAATAACTCTAATCCTTTAATTTTGGTAGATGGACTTGAAATGGGGATAAATAATATTGATGTTTCAACAATTGAATCAATCTCGGTTTTGAAAGATGCAGCCTCTTCTTCCATCTATGGATCTAAAGCCGCTAATGGAGTTATTTTGATTACCACTAAACGTGCGTCAGAGGGGAAATTTAATATTTCATATAGTGGGTACGTTGCTCAACAAACTCCGACAAATCTTCCTGATAAGGTAAACGCACTTGATCATATACTCCTCTTAAATGAGTCTAAGATTAATGCCGGTGCGGGAGTAGTGTATACAGAAGAGCAAATTAAAAATTGGAGAGAAAAGGGACCCAATGACAGAGATAATTACCCGGATACAGATTGGCAAAAAGAGATCTTAAGAGGAAATGGATTACAACAGAATCACAGTTTGACACTAACCGGGGGAACGGACAAATTGAAAGTGCTAGCATCTTTAGGGTATTTGAAACAGGATGGTATAATTGATAAAGTTAATTTTGAACGAATTTCCATCCGATTAAATACGGACTTTATTTTTACTAAAAATTTTTCCTCTTCATTAGATTTGTTTCTTTATAATTCTAATCGGAATTCTGTCGCTAGGTATAATAGTAATTCAGGAAATTCATCGGGAATAGGATATATTTTCTTCTTAATGAATAAGTTACCTGCTGTTCAGGCCATGAAATACTCAAATGGTAATTATGCAGAAGGACAAAATGGAGAGAATCCTGTTGCCAGTATATATGAGGGGGGATTTACGAATGAAAAATCCACTCCGGTTACAGGGAATTTTTCATTCAAGTGGGAACCTTATAAGGATTTCTGGATGCAGACAGCTTTTTCACCTTCAATCTCATACCCTTTGTCCAGAAGTTTTGTCAGACAGGTGACAACATATAATCCAGATGGGAGTATTTTTTCACAACTCCCGAGTAAATCGAATTTGACAGAAGAGTCGACTTATAACAGATATCTTCAATCCAGAACTACAGCCAATTATCATAAGTCAATTAATCATCATACAATCTCAGCTTTAGCGGGGTTTCAATATGAGTCTAATTACTATTCAGGTTTTAATGCCTTTAGAGATGATTTCCCATTCCCTGAGTATTCCGTATTACAATCCGGTTCCGTTGAAAATATGAGAAATGATGGATGGGCAGGGGAGAATGTCCTTGTTTCCTGGTTTGGACGAGTTAATTATGATTATAAGAGTAAATATTTGCTGGAAGCAAACATACGATATGATGGCTCTTCCAAATTTGCAAAAGGTAAAAAATGGGGAGCTTTCCCATCTTTCTCTGCCGGTTGGAGGCTATCGGAAGAAACAATTTGGGATAATTTTAGAGAAAATATATCCAATGTTAAAGTAAGAGGCTCATGGGGTACCTTGGGAAATCAAAACATAGGAAATGATTATCCCTTTTCTTCTAATATTGATATGGGTACAAAATATATTTCAGGTGATAAACTGATAGATGGGGCAGCTCTTTTAACTATGAATAATCCCGATATTACGTGGGAAACAACCACAATGACAAATATAGGATTGGATTTGAGTTTTTGGAGCAAGCTGCATATAACTTTCGATTGGTTTCATAAAAAAACAAACGATATATTGATGCGTTTGGATATTCCCCGTACAATGGGATTGGAGCCTACTTTTCAAAATGCCGGAGTTGTTGAAAATAAAGGATACGATTTGAATATTATTTATATGGACAAAATTGGAGATTTTGATTTTGATATATCATTCAATATTTCTGATGTGAGGAACAAAATTACGAATTTGAAAGGAATTAACGGAACAGGTCTTGTAACCAACCGAGAAGGATATGCTATCAACTCTTTATATATGAGAAAAAGCTTAGGAATCTTGACGGGAGAAGATTTTAATAGTGATGGTTCGTATAAATGGGAGCGCCAGGGACGTTCTTTAGCCCCGGGTGATTTAAGATATGCCAATTTGAATGATGATGATATTGTAAATGCTGACGATAGAGAAGTTTTAGGCTCTACAATTCCTCGTTATACCTATGGGCTCAATTTTAGTGGACGTTATAAAGGGTTTGATTTGAATCTATTACTTCAAGGAGTAGGTAAAGTTGACGGATATTTGTCTGCGATAGCTATGTATCCGTTCTGGTCGGGTGGAACTGCTTTTACGATACACAAAGATCGTTGGACTGAAGAGAATCAGAATGTTCACGCAGCTTTCCCGCGTTTATATTTTTATGATTCTGCAAACAATTACCTTGATTCGGATTTCTATATGAAAAGTGCAGCCTATTTAAGAGTAAAGAATATCCAATTAGGTTATAAAGTACCTACATCAATTTCTGGACGTGCATTAATGGAGCATTTGCGATTTTATGTTTCCGGAGAAAATTTATTCACTTTTACTAATTTTTGGAAAGGATGGGATCCGGAAGTTTCCCCCGCTTCAGGTGGAGCATATTATCCACAGGTAAAGACCATAAGTGTAGGTGTAGATATCAGGTTTTAATTATTACAGACAGATAATATTATGAAAACAAATAGAAAAATATTAAGCATATTCATATTGTGTTCCTTGTTGTTTGTCTCTTGCGAGAACACCTTGGAAAAATATCCATTGAATTATCCTTCAACGGAAACATTTCTTCGAACTGAAATTGAGATTCAGATGGCTATCGTAGGAATACATTCACCTTTCCATTTGTATAATGATCAGATTCCTTTTATGATTTACTATGATACAGGATCTGATATCTCATCAGACAGAGATGTCAAACCCGAGCAAATATATCAAAATACTACGGCTTGGCAATTAAGAGATATTTGGGTAAATATGTACAAAAGTATTAGTCGATGTAATTTTATATTGGAAAATATTGATAGGGCAAGTGGTAATGTCTCAGCGGATAAGATAGATAGGTATAAGGCAGAAGCCAAAGTATTGAGGGCTTACTGTTACCTCACTCTTACTTCTATATTTGGAGATGTGCCATTGATTGACCGTACGTTATCATTAGAAGAAGCATATGTCAGCAGAGATCCGATAGAAAAAGTTGTAGATTTTATCCTTTCCCAATGCGATGAAGCTGCTCAGTATTTACAACAGGAAAATCAGCCTAATACTATGGCGATAACAAAGGGATTTGCATGGGCTGTAAAAGCACGTACAGCTTTGTACAATGAACGTTGGCAGGATGCCATTGACGCTTGTGAAAAAATAATGCAACTTGAAGGTGTTGAATATATTCTGGAACCTAATTATGGTGATATTACCATGTTAAAAGGAAAAACATCCAAAGAAATTATATGGGCAATTCAATTTAATCAGGACGATAAAAGTCAGGGAATGCCTAGTCGTATGAAATCCAGATTGGCGGGTGGATTTTCAAATAAAATGCCGGTACAGGCTTTGGTGGATTCTTATGAATGTATCGACGGACTATCCATTGATAAATCTCCATTATATGATCCGAAAAACCCTTGGAAAAATAGGGATCCACGGCTCGACCATACTGTTGCTTTACCCGGTAGTAGATACTTCGGTTATCAATTTGAGACTGACAAAGACAGTATTCAATGTTGGGACTATAATCAATCCCCGGCAGTGCGAATTGCCAATCTGGATGCAACACACGCCTATGCAAGTTTTTCAGGATATTGTTGGAGAAAGTATTGCGATCCGCTTGAATCACGGACTGACGGAGCTTCTTCTATTAATGCTATCGCATTTCGTTATGCAGACGTTCTTTTAATGTATGCAGAAGCGAAAATAGAAGCAAACCAACTGGATGATTCCGTGTACGAGTCGATTAATAAAGTCCGTAGAAGAGTCAATATGCCAGAAATAACCAAAGGTAAAAATCAACAAGAACTTCGTTCTGTAATTAGAAAAGAACGTAAATATGAATTGGCTGGAGAAGGACTTAGATTATTTGATATTCGTCGATGGAAAATAGCCGATAGGCTAATGAATGGTATGTGTTATGGGCGATTTCCTACAGGATACCCTACAGCAGCTCCTTATATCGATGAATATGGTAACCCTGATTATACAAATTTTACAGAAAAGAATAAGTTTGGCACAAAACTGGGTGCTCGCTACTTTGATTCTAATCGTGATTATCTTTCTCCTATCCCTGCGTCGGAACGTCAGGCAAATCCGAATCTGACACAAAATCAGGGATATTGATCACTTTTCCATATTTATAAACAAATGAGCTGTAATAGAGGAATTGCTATCTTCTATTACAGCCTTATAAAACACTGCTATAATGGAACATATTATAGAAAAACAAAGAGAAATTCCGATAATCGCAAGACCGGACGTTTTAGTTGCTGGAGGAGGTCCTGCAGGAATAGGTGCAGCAATTGCTGCTGCACGGTCGGGTGTTAAAACAATGCTTATCGAAAGATATGGATTTCCCGGCGGTAACTTGACTACGGCAATGGTAAACCCGTTTTTTACATTCCATGATGAAAATGGCAATCAGGTAATCCGTGGAATTGCCGAAGAATTTGTAGACCGTATGAAACAGGGGGGTGCTTCCTTAGGGCATGTAGCTGACTTGACTTTTGATAATGCGTCTATGACACCTTTTGATGCGGAAAGGGCAAAGATCATTCTTATCGAAATGTTGGAAGAAGCGGGTGTAGAACTGCTTTTTCATACATGGATAGTCGATGCGAATGTTGCCAATGGGATTGTAGGATCGGTGATCATTGAAAATAAATCGGGACGTCAGGCTATTTGCCCCAAATATATTGTAGATTGTACAGGCGACGCCGATGTCGCAGCCTTTTCGGGTGTGCCTTTTGCAAAGGGAAAAGACGAAGATGGTTCTATGCAGCCGGCAACCCTCTATTTCAGGGTGGGCGGAGCTGATGTGGAGCAACTGCGTAATTGGATGAAAAAGAACAGGAACATACTGAAAGATTCTCCAAGTGATGAGCAAATTGATAAGCAAAAGGCAATTGCTTTCCTCGGGATGAACCAGATGGTCCAGGAAGCTAAAGATTCCGGGATGTTACATTCGGAGGTAGCCCCTCGTATCCTTATGTACGAACTACCCATCCCGGGGGTATTCTGCGTTAATACTACCCGTATACAGAATATCGATGGGACAAAGACTGCGGATATAACCCGGGCTGAAGTTGCTTTGCGAAAACAAGTATTAGAAGTACATGCATTTCTTCAAAAGTATATTGGGGGTTTCGAGAGCTCATACATTCTTGATAGCGGTATCCAAGTCGGAATCCGTGAAACCAGGAGAATAGCCGGTGATTATGTATTGACTGAACAGGAGGTTTTGAACAGTGCTTCGTTTGAAGACGGTATAGCCTGTGGAACTTTTGCCATAGATATCCATCCTCCGCATGGAAAAAAGCAAATCTTCACAGGTTCCGGAAAATCGGTATATGAGATTCCTTACCGTTGCCTGATCCCCAGAAATATGAAGAACCTGTTGGTTGCAGGACGACCCATCTCCGCAACACATATTGCGCATGGCTCCATTCGTGTAATGGCTACCTGTACGGCGATGGGGCAAGCTGCCGGTGTCGCCGTTGCAATGGCATGCCATAATAAATGTGGCACACGTGAAATTAATATTAAACAATTAAGAAAAGAACTGGTAGAACAAGGACAATATCTGCTGAATGAAAATATAGAGGAGATGGTCGATCCCGATCTGATATTAGATTCAGAAAATAGTGATGGACGGCAAGCAGAACATTATAACCCTTTTAGGACGAAAAAATGAAGAGAGTTTATTTTGACAATGGAAATCTGAGATGGAAAATTGCACTTTTGCTATGTTTGGCTTCAGGTCTAAATGCTTTGGACAGGAATGCTTTTGCGATCTTGGCATCAACGATTCAAGGGGAGTTTAACTGGTCGGATATTGATTATGCCAATCTTACTTCGGTTTTTGTATTTAGTTATACATTGATGTATGCCCTCAGCGGTAAGATTATAGACAGGATAGGTACAAGAAAAGGTTTTGGTATAGCTGTGGGAAGCTGGTCATTTGTTGCAGCGATGCATGCCGTGGTACATTCTTTGGCACAATTCTCAATAGTCCGATTCTTTCTGGGAATTACCGAATCCGCAAATTTCCCTGCAGGAGTAAAAGCTTCAACCGAATGGTTTCCTTTAAAGGAAAGGGCGTTGGCAATAGGCATATTTAATGCAGGTACAGCTATCGGTGCTGCTGTAGCTGTACCATTAGTCTCTTTCCTTGCGTTAGCTTTTGGATGGAGGATTGCCTTTTTAGCAACGGGGATACTGGGTTTTGTTTGGCTGTTTTTTTGGTTAAGAAATTATCATAGGCCGCAAGATCATCCTAATATTACACAGGAGGAAAAGGAATATATCCTCCAGGATGATACTCCTAAAACCGAAGGAGAGGGAGAGGAAAAAATAAAACTAAAGGACTTGCTTAAAAAGAAAGAAACCTGGGGATGTTTTTCTGCGAGAATTTTTATTGACCCGGTTACCTATTTTCTGCTTTTTTGGATACCGAAATATCTGCAAGACGTACAAGGTCTATCTTTGAAAGAGTTGGGTTTCGCCGCCTGGTTACCCTATACGGCAATGGGACTAGGGACAATACTTGGAGGCTATATTCCTAAATTGTTAATTGAAAGGCGGGGATGGACATTGAATAAATCAAGAAAAACAGTTATGGTCACAGCTTCTGTTCTCATTCCTCTGTTGTGTTTCTTCTTGTTTTCGGGAGCAAATCCCATCGTCGCTGTATTACTTATATCAGGGATTATGTTGTCACATGGACTCTGGGCAAACATCACTATACCTTCGGAAATTTATCCCAAACAAGTACAGGCAACCCTGACGGGTATAGGTGGTACACTGGGTGGTATAACAGGTGTTATCTCCCAGCAAATGATAGGGAGTACGATAACCTCACATTCCTACATGCCCATATTTATGTATATCGGAGGTGCCTATCTTATTAGTTTCTTTTGTGTACAATTACTGGTAGGCAAACTGGGAGTCATCAGAAATTTTAATAATTAAAACAATTTGTAAAATGAATTTAGTAAAAAATAAATCTTTGTTTCTCTATTTGTTATTTTGTATTCCTCTGTCGGTCATATACGCACAAAAAACAGACAAACACCCTACGGCAGTATCAATAGTAATTCCGGATAATCCGGTGTCCATAGATCCCATGATTTATGGACAAATGCTGGAAGATTGTAATGATAAAATTATTTATGGAGGGCTTATAAATAAGAATGGTACAGAAAACAGTAAAGTAAATGAACTATTGAAACCACTCGATATGCCGGTGATGAGGTGGCCGGGTGGTACCTACGTTCATGAATATGATTGGAAGAAGGGTATTGGCCCGAAAGAAGAGAGACCTGTCGTGGATGAATTTGCATGGAAAGGGATAGAAACCCACCAATTTGGCACAGATGAATTTTTACAATGGTGCAAAAAAATTGGGACAGAACCCTATATAAACTTCAATATGGGAAATGATCCCGTATATGGGGCATCGTTGGGAGATGCTTTGAGTTGGATCGAATATGTAAACGGTTCGACTGAAACCACTTTTGGAAAGAAAAGAGCGCTCTACGGACATGAAGAACCTTACGGAGTAAAATATTGGGGAATAGGAAATGAAAATTATGGTCCATGGGGAAGACATACAGCAGAAACCGCCAAACAATACGCAGATAGGCTTCACAGATGGGCTAGTGCTATTCGTTATCAATACCCGGAACTACAGTTACTAGGAGTGGGCCATACTTACCATTGGAACGATACTGTTTTACAGAGAAATGGAAAACTAATTGATTTTCTTACGAAACATTTTTATATGGGTGCAAAGGTTAGAGATGAAAGACTTCAAGATCCGGAGCATACATTATTTTCACCGGCTAAGGTAGAAATTCATCTTCAAAAGAATGCAGAATTGTTAAATGCAATCAATAATCAATACGGGCGCACAGACAGCCCTATACGATTCAGTATTGACGAGTGGAATTGTCGTCATTCTGTATTTGATGGAGAAAAATATGTCTTTACGAGAAATGATCCCAGAAGATTATTCGATATCGTAACAATAGCTGGGATGTTAAATGTTTTTATTCGACAGAGTCCGTATGTAGGAATGGCAAATTATATATTTCCGGTAAATGGTCACGGTATGATTAAAACTGTTGGGAACGAGGATGCATATAAGACTCCAATCTATTATATTTTCGAATTATACCGGAAATATATGACTGGGAAAAAGTTGGATTTAAATATAAAGGGTGCAGAAATTTCTATGCCTGTTAATAAATTGTCCGTTGCCGGAGATATAAGTAAAGATCTTAATACAGGTAGTATAATATTGAATTATATAGATGGGACAGCTGTAATGTCAGAGGATAGTGTTATGCATATTGTATTGATTAATCGCTCTCATCTTCGTGAACAAGAAGTTAAAATAAAGGCTCCTGATGGTTATGTCCCTGTTACAATGTGGAAAATTCAGGGTAGCGATATCAATGCAGTGAACTCGGAAAATGAGAGGGACAATATTTCTCCACAAGTAGTAAGTCTTTCGGGAAAAAAATTGAATTCGACTATTACAATATCCCCCTGTGGATTTATTATGGTTAAATATGAACGCATTAAATAAAGGCATAAATAATATGACAATAGAAAAGATTGTAATTATCTTTATATGTATCGCATGTTTTTCCCCGAGTTTTGCAACTAATAAGAAAACAGTAGTACATGTGACAAAGGTATCAGTTGAAATCCCTGACAACCCGGAGACTGTCGATCCGATGATTTATGGGCAAATGTTGGAAGATTGTAATGATAAAATAATATATGGAGGGTTACTTAATGAGAAAAATGAAGAAAATCCGGCAGTTTTTGAATTATTGAAATCACTTCAGATGCCAGTGGTCCGATGGCCTGCTGGTACATATATTCATGAATATGACTGGGAAAATGGTATTGGACCGAAAGAAAAACGACCAGTAATTAATTGTATCCGTTGGGGAGGAGTTGATACAAATCTTTTTGGAACGGATGAATTCCTTCAATGGTGTCAAAGAATAGGGACTGAACCTTATATCAATTTTAATATGAGTAATCATCCTGATTATGCCGCATCGTTGGGTGACGCGTTAAATTGGATTGAATATGTAAATGGTTCTTCCGAAACTGCATTTGGCATGAAGCGGATCGCCAATGGACATGCCGATCCCTATAATGTAAAGTATTGGTGTATAGGTAATGAAAACTATGGTTCTTATGGTATTCACAAAGCAGAAACGGCAGAATTCTATTCGCATAAGTTAAACCAATGGGCTTCTTGTTTCAAATCATTATATCCCGACTTGAGCCTTTTGGCGGTAGGGCATGTTTATGATTGGAACAAAAAAGTACTTGAAAAGAATGGTAATCTAATTGATTTTTTAACTATGCATTTTTATATGGGGGCAAAAATAAAAGAAGGGAAGCTGCAAGACCCACTTTACACTATTTTTTCCCCGGTAAAAGCCGAAATGCAAATCTCAAAGAATGCGACTCTTTTCGATAAGGTGAACAGGCTGTTCGATCGAATAGATAATCCCATACGATTAAGCATTGATGAATGGAATTGTAGGCACTCTGTTTTTGAGAATGAGAAGTATTCTTTCACCAGAAATGATACTAGGCGATTGTTTGATGTAGTGACAACAGCCGGGATGTTAAATGTTTTTATTCGACAGAGTCCATATGTAGGAATGGCCAATTATATATTTCCTGTAAATGGGCATGGATTAGTTCGATCTGTTGGAGATGAAGATGCTTATAAAAGTACGATTTATCATGTTTTCGATCTTTACCGGAAGCATATGTCCGGAGAAAAAATGAATATCTACATAGACGGACCTAAAGTAACTTTGCCAGTTCAAGAATTAGCTATTGGAGGTAATTTCGATAATGAACTCTTAACTGAGGATGTTGATGTGGCTTACATTGATGGCGTAGCTGTGAGAACTGATGATAGTGTTATTAATCTTGTATTGATAAACCGTTCACATCTCAAGAAACAGGAAATCAAAATAGAGATGCCTGGAGGTTATGTGCCTGTTACAATGTGGAAAATCGAGAATGATGATATTAATGCTGGGAATTCGGAAGGTATGAGGGAACATATATCTCCACAAATGATAAATCTGTCCAGAAAACATTTGAATTCGAAAATCATTATATCCCCATGTGGGTTCATTCTTATTCAATATAAGAAAGGATAATTTAGATGTTTATTGGCTGGTTTTTTTAGAGTTAACGTAGCAATGGGTCATAGACCTGTTTAAATTATTTTGTATCTTTGTTCCAATCAATGGCGTGGATAAATTAATTAATACAACGATGTTGGTGCATAATTTTTAAATCTGGATCAGAAAGAAATATATTATGACAGACAAATTCGATAGGAAAACATTTGCAGGAATATCAGTTTCGATCTTTGTATTATTCCCTGTAATTGGGCAAGAGATTCTCCAAAATCCCAACGTCATTATCATTATGGCAGATCAGCTGCGAGTCGATTTAATGCGACGTGAAGGATGTCCGTTAAATACGATGCCTTTCGTCGATAGTCTGGCTGGACAAGGAACTTGGTTTAACCGAGCATATACAGCTGCTCCTGCAAGTGGTCCCGCCCGAGTCTCTATGTTGACGGGAAGATTCCCCAGTGCGACACACGTGCGATCCAACCACAATCTTAGAGATGCCTTTTATACGAAAGATCTCTTTGATGTGGCTAGGGAACAAGGTTATGTGACAGCACTGATCGGGAAGAATCATTCTCATCTTTCTCCCGACCGTGTAGACTATTGGAGTCCTTATAATCATGATGGGCAGGATTCGGAAAATAAGAGCGAGATCGGCAAAGCATTCGATGAATATTTGAAAACACTTGATATGTATGCTGATATGAAACCTGCTCCCTATGGAATAGAGGGACAGTTGCCTTATCGGATGGTCGACGATGCTACCCAATGGATCGGTTCACTGTCGGATAAACCTTTTTTAATATGGTTTTCCATTGCGGAGCCGCATAATCCATATCAGACGTGTGAACCCTATTATTCCATGTTTCCACCTGAATCATTGCCTCTGATGCGGAGCAGTGCGGACGATATGAAGATAAAAGGGGAAGAATATCTCCTGCTTTCGGAGATGATGGCGCAAGGACATGTTGGTTATCAGGAGAACTTGCAGCGTCTGCGTTCCATCTACCATGGGATGTTACGGATGATAGACGACCAACTGGCCCGTTTTATAGGCGAGTTGAAAGAGAAAGGGGTGTATGATAATACGATTATCCTGTTTCTTGCCGACCACGGCGATTATGTGGGAGAGTATGGTCTGATGAAGAAAGGAGTAGGGCTGGATGATGCTATTGCCCGTATCCCCATGCAATGGGTTGGTCCGGGAATAAAGGCCTCGGCAGTGCCACATGACGGACATGTGAGTATCATCGATATTTTTCCCACGATTTGTGAAGTGATGGGTGCCGATATTCCGATGGGCGTACAAGGACGTAGCTTATGGCCACTGTTGCAGGGGAAAGACTACCCCGAAAAAGAGTTTGAGAGCGTGATGGTTCAGGATGGATTTGGTGGAATGTATTATACCCGGGATGACACTACAGACTATCAGGAAGAAGGTGCTGTCGGTAAAAAAGGATTATTTTTTGACGAACTGAACACATGGACACAAAGTGGTACCATGCGTATGCTTCGCAAAGGTGATTGGAAATTGGTATATGATATGGATGGAAATGGTCAGCTTTATAATCTGAAAGATGATCCATCCGAACTGGATAATCTCTTCGGGAGTCAATCTTATAAGAGTATTAAAAATGAAATGGTAGAGAACTTACTGAGATGGGAGATATCTGTACAAGATCCCATTCCAGTCCCGAGACGTCGATATCGATTTAAAAGGAATGAACATAATTATTTATTCCGCTAATCAATCAAACATGGGAGTCATTATTTCTTTGAATATTAGCCTTTCAATTTTAGGAACTTGTTTGTGATATATCTTCTTACAGGTATATCATAAAACTTTAGAGTGATATAAGCCAGGATAATGCTGCCAGTCCGCCTCCGGCCAAGAGAACTAACGCCGTAAGAACTGTAGTAGAGAACTTACGGATGAATAGGGCAAGAGAATATTACCAATATATTCGAAGAACAAAGACCAGCTTGGATCATTCAAGGGGAACATTTCACCTATTCCTCGAACTTCAATCCCAGGTGTTGCCGGAATTAATAATGCGTTTAAGAGTTTGGCAATCAATAGAGTTCCGATAGTGACCGTGGATACATCCCATACAGAGCAACCTTGAGTATAGAACATAATGGCGCCTATGATTGCCCCCCATCACAACCATTGGATGGAGACGTATAAATCTACGTTTTGAGGAACTCTTTTGTTGTCATTTTTCCCCGGCGGTCGTCATAAGCATAGCCTGCCACAAATCCCGAGAGGATAAAGAAAAAATTGACTGCCATGATTGATCCTCTGGTCGATATGACTAGTAGTAAAAGCTTCAAATATATGGAAACATACAACCATAATTGCGGTTACTCCACGTAATCCGTCAAAAATATGAAAATGTGGTTTTGTATCGGCAAACGCAGCTGTAGAAACTTGCGATTTGAGCATAAAATAAAAAACAATAGAGTGAATGTAGTTCGAAACAGAATAGCAAATAAAAAGGAAGCCGAAAGAGAAGCTTACTCGTTGAACTTTTTCGATACGTATCTTTATGCCCTACAAAAATATATCAAAAACAGAGATTTTTTGGAAAAGTAACAATCTATATAATCTCCTTATGGCATGTTTACAGCCGAACTTTAAGCGTTGAAACGAGATAAAGGAGAAAATTTTTATGAGAAAATCAAATAAAAGTCCTGATAATTTTTGAGAAAAGCTTTGATCAATTACCTTTGCGGGGAATTTTATAAAAAATAAATAAAGAATTATGCAAACATTATTGACAAGCATCAACGAACAAATTGCGTTGTTCCAGGAAAATGCAAAACTTCAAGCAGAAAACAACAACAAAGCTGCTGGTGCTCGCGCACGTAAGGCCTCTTTAGAATTGGAAAAACAATTGAAAGCTTTCCGTAAAGCATCGATCGAAGCTTCCAAGTAAGAACGGCCCAGTTTGAAAAAGTATTGAGATTGCCCATAGCCGGGCAATCTTTTTTATTTACTATAGGACAATTACCCCTCCCTCCCCTCCAAAAAAAACTAAATAAACGAGATTGTCAATTTTTCGGTTGTATTTGGAATAGTAGAATCGTAACTTTACAGTTCGAATTTGCAATCAAACAAAATATGGCTACTCATTTCTAATATGGGAAGAAAGAAATTGAGCACTTAAGAAAGGTTGATAAACGGTTAGCAGTATTCTATCGACCAAGTTGGCATGATAGAGAGGACGGTCAATCCCGACCTTTTTTCGCACTTGTACATTTAAGAATAGACAGGGAGTTCCCCACGATTCAAACGATTAATCTGATATAAAAAGATGGAAATGGAAAAAGAAGTGTTCTATAAAGCATTCCTTGAAAGGGATAGTTCTTTCGAGGGCGTATTCATTGTCGGAGTAAAAACAACAGGTATATTCTGCCGACCCACTTGTCCTGCCAGGCCTAAAATAGAAAACATAGAGTTTTTCCCTTCTGCAAAAGAAGCCATGCTTAACGGTTACAGACCTTGTAAAGTCTGTAAACCGTTGGAAAAATTGGGAAACCCGCCTGACGGCATTAAACAATTATTGAAATACATGGAAGAAAATCCTACAGTTAAAATAAAGGATGCCGATTTGCAGGAAATGGGATTAGAGCCAAATCAGGTACGCCGGTGGTTTTTGAAAAACTACAAACAGACATTCCATGCCTACCAAAGAATGTACCGGGCGAACAGTGCCTTCCAACGTATCCAATCCGACCAGAATGTAACGGACGTTGCCTTTGAGTCGGGTTATGATTCTTTGAGCGGGTTCAACAGCATGTTCAAAAATATTATAGGTACTTCTCCGCAAAAAAGTAAAGACAAGCGTGTAATCAACGTAACACATGTTGAAACCGATTTGGGACTGATGATTGCCGCCGCGACTGGGAAAGGTATCTGCATGTTTGAGTTTGCCGACTATAAATTGATAGATTTGGAATTAAGGCAGTTGGGAGAGGAATTCAATGCTCCGCTTATACAGGGTGACAATCCTCATTTTGATACGCTTCGAGAGCAATTAAATGAGTATTTCAGGGGAGAGCGAAAAGATTTCAATATCCCGCTGGACTTGGTAGGTACGGAATTTCAAAAGAAAGTGTGGCTTAGCCTGTTACAGATACCGTATGGTTGTACGACCACCTATGGAAAACAGGCCGAAGCTTTAGGGAAACCTTCTGCTGTAAGGGCTGTTGCCAATGCCAACGGCAAAAATAAAATCTCTATCATTCTGCCTTGCCATAGGGTTATCGGTGCCGATGGTACACTCACGGGATATGGCGGGGGAATGTGGAGAAAAAAGAAGTTATTGGAGTTTGAAAAAGAGAATATGACAACTTCCCATTAAAATCATGGAAATTATTATTATCTCATTATGCGCATTTCTTGTCGCCATCCTTACTTTCTTTTCGGGTTTCGGGCTTGGAACAATCCTTACACCTGTTTTTATGATTTTTTTTCCTGTCGATCTGGCTATAGCCCTTACAGGAATAGTCCATTTCTTCAATAATATCTTTAAGTTGTTACTTGTCGGCAAGCATGCCAATAAGGAAGTATTGCTCCGTTTTGGTATTCCCGCCATAATAGGTGCTTTTATAGGAGCATGGCTGCTGTTGAATATTTCCGGTCTGGAACCTCTTTTCATTTACGAAGCTTTTGGAAAGATAATCGAGGTCTATCCTGTAAAATTCATCATTTCCGTTTTGCTTATTATTTTTGCAAGTATTGATTTAATACCTTATTTCGGGAAATTACAATTTGGGAAAAACAAACTTCCCATCGGCGGGGCTTTGAGCGGATTCTTTGGCGGACTATCGGGGAATCAAGGAGCTTTGCGCAGCGCTTTCCTTATTAAAGCGGGCCTCTCCAAAGAAGCGTTTGTTGCGACTGCCGTTGTTGTTTCTATCTTTGTCGATTTTACCCGCCTGAGTGTATATGCTACACGATTTACCCAATCGGGATTGGTTGATAGTCTGCCTTTGGTTATTAGCGCTACACTTGCGGGAATCGCCGGGGCATATATCGGAAACAAGCTTTTGAAAAAAGTCACATTGAAGTTTTTGCAGGTAACTATTGCGATTATGCTGATCATTGTATCATTGGCTTTGGGAACCGGACTGATTTAATAAAAGACATTATTTTCTATGACGAAATTTCCATCAAGCTAGTGGAGATTCACAAATATCATGAAATCAGGATTCTATGATTCATCGCCAAACTGGTGACGAATTAGAAATGACGCAAAATAGCGTATACCGGAAATAAACATCAGTCTAAACATGCAGGAATATGGTATAGAGGTATATTATAGTTAAATAATCTATAAATTTCAGAAGTGCCTTGTAATATTTTGGCCAAGTTATCCGACTAACCATTCAAAAAGAGTCAGGACATGGAAAAAGAGTTTATCGAATTGATTAATACACATCATGGAATATTATGGAAAATCTGTAATGTCTATTTTTACGGTAGTTCCTACAAAGAAGATTATTATCAGGAAATACTCATCCGGTTATGGAAAGCCTTTCCGAATTTTAAAGGGCAATCGACTTTTTCCACATGGATGTACCGTGTCGCCTTGAATGCTGCCATTGATATTCTTCGCAAGCTAAACGTTCGGCCGGAATGTGTCGGGCTGTCGGGGAAAGAGTATGACAAAGCAGACAATGCAGAAACAAGGTCGGAGAATTATGATAAGCTTTATCGTGCCATCAGCACCCTGCCGGAAGCAGAAAAAGCTGTCATACTGCTATATTTGGAGGAATACGAGTATAAAGAAATTGCAACCATTACCGGTATTTCCGAAATCAATGTCGGTGTTAAAATCAATCGAATAAAAAGTAAACTGAATAAAATCTTGAAAAATGGAAAAGAATAATTTGAAATTGATGTGGAAGGCAATCAATGCCGGAAACAGTTTCGATGAAAAAAAGAATATTGAGGAAATTATTCGTAAGAAACATTCTAAGGCCATTGCAGAAACATTATATGGCCAAAAATTAAAGTGTGGGGTGTATGCCTGTGTCCTCGTTGTTTTTGTAGCATTGATGACCTATGCTTTCGGTTATCTGGGATTACATTTGTCTTTTAGCTCTATTGTTCCGCTTGCGCTAGCTGGCTTGTTTCTTTTTATCAAAACCATTTTAGAATGTAGCCGATTATGGATACTGGTGGGTAGATGGGATGACCAGCCTTTGAAAGAGTCCTCCCGGCTGTTCCAGCAAAGATTGGAGCGGATCAAGATGATTGATTTCCTGTTAGCACTTGTTTATTGTTATGGTTGGGCAATAGCCATTATCCGGATTTTGATCCGGGATTATGAAGGACTAAAAGGATTATCAGTTTTTGTAGTGATTCTTATCCTGTTACTCCTTTTGATCCCCTGGCTGATAAGGTACCAGCACAACAAGAGGTACGAAGATATGTATATTAACCTGAATCAATCAACTGATTTTTTCAACAACTATTTTTAGGTTGGTTAAAACGAAACACCCGACTAACACTTTTTTGATGTGAAATCGGGTGTTGTTTTTCAATATGTCGATATTCAACCTTGTTGTAGGTGCAGGCCTTAATACCATCTATCAGCTATATTTTTAATCTAAAAAGTAAAAGACTCCAATCTGACCGGAGCGCTAAGTGGACATAAGGAAGTAAGGCTTTTAGTCGTTATCGGGAGATTGATGAAGAAATGAAAAAAGAATTAGTAAATTTGTTGGATTAAACAATTGAAGTACAGATGACATACAATTATGAACGCACTGCGTTCGCAATTCAAAAAAATAAACATTATTATGAGTAATGATTTAATTAAAGACTCAGAATTTAAACAATGGCTTGTAGATCTGAAAGTGCGCATTCGGCAAAGTCAGTTAAAAGCTGCAATAAAAGTTAATTCCGAACTATAACATCTATATTGGGATTTAGGGAAGGATATTGTAAATCGTCAAATGGACAGTACTTGGGGTGGTGGTTTCTTTGAAAAACTAAGTAAGGAGCTACTAAAAGAGTTTCCTGATATGAAAGGCTTTTCAAAGTCAAATCTATATTACATAAAACAGTTTTATCTATTTTATAGTCAAGTAAATCCAAATCTCCACCAGCTTGGTGGAAAAATAAGCGATTCAAATCTCCACCAGTTTGGTGGAAATTTAGGAGATGCTGAAAATCAAAACTCTGCAATTCGTACTCAGGTTGAGGATGTGTTTGGAAATCATCTTATTTTTCAAATACCTTGGCGCCACCACGTTGAAATATTCACGAAGTGTAAATCAGTACAGGAAGCGATGTTTTATGTTCAAAAAACTATAAAAAATGGGTGGAGCCGAGCGGTATTGATGAATTTTATTGATGCTAATTTGTATAAGACTCAGGGGAAGGCAATAAACAACTTCGACCGTTTGCTTCCTGATGTACAGAGTGATTTAGCAAAAGAAACATTGAAAGACCCTTATAACTTCGATTTCCTCACACTTACGGAAAATTACAAGGAGAAGGAGTTGGAAGATGCTTTAGTCGCAAATATCACAAAATTTCTACTGGAACTCGGTAAAGGTTTCGCATACATTGGAAGGCAGTATCCAATACAAATAGGGAATAGACCTCGGAATATGGATTTGCTGTTTTATCATATGGAATTACGCTGCTATGTGGTTATCGAAATAAAAGTGGTAGAATTTGAACCAGAACATACTGGCAAGCTCGGCTATTACATCACAGCCGTAAATAATCAGTTGAAGAAAGATGTGGACAATCCAACTATTGGGTTGCTTATCTGCAAAAGGAAAGACAATATAGAGGCTCAATACTCTTTAGAGAGCAGTAGCCAACCAATCGGTATCTCAGAATATACGTTTTCAGATATATTGCCTGAGAACTTCAAATCTTCATTGCCTTCAATTGAAGAGATAGAAAGAGAATTGAATCATGAAGACGAAGAAAATAATAAAACAGAATAAGTTATGTCAGGAGGTCGTTTCGATTACGAACAATATCGTATTAATACAATTGCTGATAGTATCCAATAGCAGATTAATGGTAAGATATGAAAAAGAGAAGATCGTTTTACAGGAAAGAATAGAATTAATGAAAAACCCTAACCGTGCTAATATCGAACCAAAATTGAAATATTCTATATCATTGATAAATAATATGGATAGCTATATGAGAGATGCTAAAGTAGAGATGAAATGTAAACTGTTAGGTTCGATGTTTCCCGAAAAAATCACTTTTGACGGAAAATCATATCGAACCAATTCTTATAATTCTGTGCTTGACTTAATTTATAAGCAAACCAATCAGTTAAGGGGGGATAAAAAAGAAATCGGAGAAAGTTTTGATACTTTCCCCGACTTGGTACCCAGAGCCGGGATCGAACCGGCATGGAAGTGAATCCACTGGTGTTTGAGACCAGCGCGTCTACCAATTCCGCCATCTGGGCATTTCCAAAAAGTGAATGCAAAAGTACGCATATTTTTGGTATTTTGAAACAGGTTGGTGCTCTTTTTTACAGATATTCGATCAATTCGTGTTTTTTATTTGAAGTTTTGATCGCCTGTTTTATGTTCGGATATTTTTTACGTATGTATTTTTTGGATTACTTCTTATCATTTTTATGTTATGTTTCCGGCTGCTTCCCGATGCTGTTTCCGTTTTGTTTTGTATCTTTAAGGGCAAATTTGAGAAGACCATAAACAAATTGTTGCAGAAGGATGTTATTTAACTAAATAAGAATATTTTCATTAAGCAACACGAACAGAAGACAAGCTTGCTTGGAATGTTTTCGATAAGCTAAATGAGCAAAGTCAAACTTGTTTGAACTTTGCCATAGCGGGAAAACAACTAAGTTTACTTGAATATATTGAACGGAGAAAAGTGTAAAACAAAATATCTAATGTAATTGAACCCGTACAAAGATAAAAATAGATAAACGTGAATTTCATTTTTAAAAACATATATAATCTTAGGAATGAGAAACAATCATAATTATTGTGTAATCATGAGCGGCGGTGTGGGAAGCCGCTTCTGGCCCTTCAGTAAAGAGGGAAAACCCAAACAGTTTCTTGATTTCTTCGGAACAGGACGGTCGTTGCTGCAAAGCACTTTTGACCGGTTCAAACAAATAGTTCCGGCAGAGAACATATACATTGTGACGAACGATGCATACGCTGAAATGACGAAAAAGCAGTTGCCCGAACTGAAAGATAACCAGCTTTTGCTGGAACCGATCAGACGAAATACTGCTCCTGCCATTGCTTACGCTTCTTTCAGGATAAACGCGATCGATCCCGGTGCGAATATAGTCGTCGCTCCGTCGGATCACCTGATCGTGAATACTGACGAGTTCGTGGCCGATATTCAGAAGGGGCTGGATTTTGTAAACACCAATCCGGTCTTACTTACGCTCGGAATTAAACCCAGTCGTCCCGAAACAGGCTATGGCTATATTCAGGTGAATGAGGAGGAGACAGGCGGAATACATAAGGTGAAAGCGTTTACCGAAAAACCTAATTTGGAACTGGCTAAGAAATTTGTTGACAGCGGTGAATTTGTATGGAACTCGGGTATTTTCCTGTGGAATGTAAACACCATCCTGGATGCTTTTAAAAAATACCTTCCGGATATCAACCAGAAGTTCAGCGAGGGAAAAGAGGTGTTTAACACGCCCGACGAGAAAAAGTTTGTCGATGCGAGTTTCCCGTTTTGTCCTAATATATCCATCGATTATGGTATCCTGGAGAAAGCGGATAACGTATATGTGAACATCTCCAACTTCGGGTGGAGCGACCTGGGAACCTGGGGCGCCCTGCATGAGATCTCGGATAAGGATGGGGAAAGCAATGCCAGCCTGCACTGCAAGTCCCTGTTTGTAGAGAGTAACGATAATGTCGTCGCGATGAGTGAAGATAAACTGGTCGTCTTACAGGGTCTTGACGGATATATTGTGGCTGAGTCGGACAACGTGTTGATGATCTGTAAGAAAAGTGAAGAACAAAGGATTAAACATTTCGTGACGGACGTAAAATTCCGTTATGGAGATGAATATGTTTAATCCTCGGAAGAAGACATCAAGCCGGGTATCCCGCAAGGGGCGTACTCTTACTGATCAATACGCCTGCTGATACCCGTGCTCATGTACCTGGCCGACCGCTCTTCCTGAGGGGTCGGCATTTTTCTTGAATTGTTCGTCCCATTCCAGAGCGACCGGCGTACTGCATGCTACCGAGGGGACCGATGGAACACACCGGGCAGCACTATCCGACGGGAACAGTTCGGAGTAGATGCAGCGGTACATATATTCTTCTTTTGTTAACGGTGGATTGATGGGAAAGCGATGATGTACATTGATCATCTGTTCGTCCGTTACCTCATGTGCTGCTATCTCTTTTAACGTGTCGATCCAGCCATATCCAACACCATCGGAGAACTGCTCTTTCTGCCGCCAGGCCACTTCTTCGGGCAGATAGTCCTGAAATGCCTGACGAAGGATATGTTTTTCAATCTTACCGTTCCCTGCCATTTTGTCTTTCGGATTGAGGCGCATGGCTATATCTATAAATTCTTTGTCGAGGAAGGGTACACGCCCTTCCACTCCCCACGATGCCAGCGATTTATTGGCTCGCAGGCAGTCGTACTGGTGTAGTTTACTCAATTTCCGGACAGTCTCCTTATGGAATTCTTCAGCATTGGGAGCTTTGTGGAAATAAAGATATCCTCCGAAAATCTCGTCGGCACCCTCACCGGAAAGCACCATCTTTACTCCCATCGATTTAATAAAGCGGGCAATGAGGTACATCGGCGTACTCGCGCGGACTGTTGTCACGTCATAGGTCTCTATATGATAGATCACATCGCGAATAGCATCAATCCCTTCCTGAATGGTGTAATTTATCTCATGATGGACCGACCCGATATGGTTTGCCACTTTTCTCGCGGCCGCCAGGTCGGGAGACCCTTCCAAACCGATGGCAAAGGAGTGTAGTTGCGGCCACCATGCATCTTCGCTATTGTCAGTTTCCACCCGTTTAGCGGCAAATTTTTTGGCGATGGCGGAAATAATGGAAGAGTCTAACCCGCCTGAAAGCAATACCCCGTAAGGCACATCACTCATCATCTGGCGTTGAACGGCATCTTCCAGTGCCTGTTTAAGAAGTTGTACATCGGAAACATTCTCTTTCACATTATCATATTCCGTCCACTCACGGGAGTACCATTGCTGGAACTGGTTATCACTACTGTAAAAGTAATGTCCGGGAGGAAATTCTTCAATACTATTACAGTACCCTTCCAGTGCTTTCAGTTCCGATGCCACATAGTAGGCTCCATCCTGATCCCATCCCTGATAGAGAGGGATGATCCCGATGTGGTCCCGTCCAATAAGGAAAGCATCCTTTTCGATGTCGTACAAGGCAAAGGCAAAAATACCGTTCAGGTCATCCAGAAAACCGGTTCCCTTGTCCCGGTATAACGCAAGGATCACTTCACAATCAGATTGGGTAAGGAAATCATACTTGCCCTCATATTGCTTCCGGATCTCACGGTGGTTGTATATCTCACCGTTTACAGCCAGTACTAATTTCCCGTCTTTGCTGTAAAGAGGCTGATTGCCCGATGCAGGGTCGATGATCGAGAGGCGTTCGTGCGCCATGACCGCTTTGTCGGAGGAGAAGATACCCGACCAGTCGGGCCCGCGGTGGCGTAATTTCCGTGACATTTTCAGTAATTGCGGACGTAACTCTTCTTCGGATTTTTTTATATTAAATGTGCAAACTATTCCACACATGTTATTTCTTGTTTTTGGTGATTGAATAATGGATATTATCGCGATAAAAGGGAGGCTGCCGGTGATATGGAAAACAGACTGTTCTCTTGCGGCATAAGCATTTTATGAATATTCTCCGCCGTTTTTCTGCCCGATGCGATGGCTTTCACTACAAGGCTGGCGCCCATCACGGCATCACCGGTGGCGAAAACTTTATCAACAGAGCTAAGGTGTTGCTTGTCGACTGCCACATTCCCCCGGACATCGTAATTGACGCCTAATTCATTCAGTAAACCTTCCTGTACCGGGTGGACAAAGCCGAGTGCCAGCAATACCAGATCGGCTTTCAATACCTCCTTTTTACCGGTCGGTACCATACTGAAACGGCCGTTGCTGTCTTTTTCCCAACTCACCTCTTCTACCAATGCCTCTTTTACTTGTCCGTTTTCTCCGCTGAACTTCAATGTGTTCAATTGCCAACGCCGCTCACAACCCTCCTCATGCGATGACGAGGTCTTTAACACCTGTGGATAGGGACTTGGCCACGGAGTCGCTGGATTATGTCCCACGGGTGGTTTGGGCATAATCTCGATCTGCGTCACGCTTAAAGCATCCTGTCGTATCGATGTACCCACGCAGTCGGAGCCGGTATCGCCCCCACCGATCACCAGCACATGCTTCCCTTTGGCCGATATTTGTTCGGCGGTATCGGGCTCTTCTTTCTGCAGGATACGGATCTGTTGTGAAAGGAAATCCATGGCAAAGTGGATCCCTTTCAGGTCACGTCCTTCAGGTGTGATATTTCTTGGTTGTCCGGCACCGACAGCCAGACAAATGGCATCGTACTCCTTCATGATCTCTGCCCCGGAGATATCTTTCCCTACCTCTGTATTGGTTCTGAATTCAATACCTTCTTCAATCAGCAGTGCCAGTCGGCGGTTGATCACCTGTTTGGCCAGTTTGAAGTTAGGAATGCCATATCTGAGCAGTCCGCCCGGGCTGTGATCCTTCTCGAAGACGGTGACAGAATGTCCTTTCCGGTTCAGTTGCTGGGCAGCAGCCAGTCCAGCCGGACCGGAGCCGATAACAGCTACTTTCTTGCCAGTCCTCCGCTTCGGCGGATGGGCTTTGATCATCCCTTCCCTGAACGCTACTTCGGTGACAGAAGCTTCATTCTCACGGATGGTGACCGGCGCCTCGTGCAGCGCCAGTACGCATGATTTTTCGCAGGGGGCGGGACAAACCCGGCCGGTAAATTCAGGGAAATTATTGGTCTCCATTAATACTTCGACGCCCTTTTTCCACTCGCCTTTGTAGATGTGATCCTGCCATTCGGGCATTTTGTTGCCAAGAGGACAAGACCAGTGGCAGAACGGGATACCGCAGTCCATACAGCGTGCTGCCTGTAACTTACGGTCTTCCCTGTTGAGTGTCTGTTCTACCTCGCTATAGTCATATATTCTGTCGCTTACGGGACGATAACCGGCCTCTTTCCTGGGTATCGTCATAAATGCTTTTGGATTTCCCATAATGGTGTCATTTTAATAGTCTCTTTCAACCACGGCGATCTTTTCGTTCAATGCCGCCATCTTCTTTTCCTGTAGCACTTTCTTATATTCAATAGGTACTACTTTGATGAATTTAGTCACGTAAAATTCCCAATTATCGAGGATTCGTCTGGCTATCTCGCTATTGGTATATTGAGCATGTTTGGAGATCAGGTTTTTCAATTCCCTGATGTCGGACATCTCTTCCAGCAGCGTCAACTCCACCATTTCCATATTGCAGTAAAAGTCGAAATCACCTTTTTCGTCCAGGACATAGGCAATACCGCCGCTCATGCCGGCCGCGAAATTCCTTCCGGTGCTGCCGAGGACGACCGTACATCCGCCGGTCATATATTCGCAGCAATGGTCGCCGGCTCCCTCCACCACAGCGGTGGCCCCTGAGTTCCTTACACAGAAACGCTCACCGGCGATACCGCTGATGAATACTTCACCTGAAGTAGCTCCATAGAGTGATGTGTTACCACAGATGATGTTCTCCTCCGATTTGAAGTTGCTGCCTTTGGCCGGTGCTACGATAATACGTCCTCCCGACAACCCTTTGCCCAGGTAATCGTTACAGTCGCCATGAAGGTAGAAAGTAACCCCGCCTGCCAGGAATGCGCCGAAGCTCTGGCCGGCCGATCCTTCAAAATAGGCTGAAATAGTGTGTTCGGGCAGTCCTTTTTGTCCGTAGCGCGCTGCAATGGTGCCCGACAGCATGGCGCCCACCGCCCTGTCGGTATTTTTTATGGCTGCCTTGATGCCGACCGACTGTTGATGTTCGATGGCCGGAAGGGCTTCGGAGATCAGCATGCGATCCAATACATCATCGATCTTGTGATGCTGGGTAGTTATCCTTCTGATAGGAAGAAGGCTTGCTTCACTCGGGAAGTAGGTGATCTTTGCCAGATCGATCTTTTCGGTCTTGGGCAGCTCCGGATAATGTTTGCGTTGGAGCAGGTCGGACCGGCCGATCACTTCATCGAGTGACCTGAATCCCATTTCTGCTAGTTGTTCCCGGGTATCTTCTGCCAGGAAGCGGAAGAAGTTGACGAGGTACTCATGTCGTCCCACGAATCGTCGCCGCAGTTCTTCATTTTGCGTGGCAACACCCACCGGGCAGGTATTGAGATGGCATTTGCGCATCATCACACATCCCAGTACGATCAGTGCGCTGGTGGCAAAACCGAACTCTTCGGCACCGAGCAGTGCAGCCATTATAATGTCGCGTCCGGTTTTCAGTTGGCCGTCGGTCTGCAACGTGACCACTCCCCGTAAATTATTGGCTACCAATGTCTGTTGTGTTTCCGCCAAACCGATCTCTAACGGTAATCCCGCGTGTTTTATAGAACTGGCGGGACTTGCACCGGTACCTCCTTCAGCGCCGCTGATCACAATCAGGTCGGCTTTGGCTTTCGCCACGCCGGCAGCAATCGTGCCGACACCGCTTTCCGACACCAGCTTTACACTGATCTTCGCGTTCGGGTTCACGTTCTTGAGGTCGAAGATAAGTTGCGCCAGGTCTTCAATGGAGTAAATATCGTGATGGGGCGGGGGAGAGATCAGGGTGATGCCGGGAATGGAGTGTCGTGTCCGGGCGATGATCTCGTCCACCTTGAATCCGGGTAACTGTCCCCCTTCACCCGGTTTTGCCCCCTGGGCGATCTTGATCTGCAGTTCATCAGCATTGACGAGATATTCCGTGGTGACTCCAAACCGGCCGGAAGCGATCTGTTTGATGGCGCTCCGGCGTGACAGGCCGTCGGTCTGCGGGTGGAACCGTTCGGGATCTTCACCCCCTTCACCGGTATTGCTGCGTCCGCCGATAATATTCATCGCGATTGCCATCGCTTCATGCGCTTCCTTACTGATGGAGCCATACGACATAGCGCCGGTGCAGAATCGCTTCATAATGTTCTCTGCAGGCTCTACTTCGGAAATATCGATAGGATTGCGTGTATAATCGAGCAGGTCGCGGATAAAGGCGGGCTTCTCTTTATTGTCTGCCAACGCAGTATATTCCTTGAACACCGCATAATTGTTCGTTCGGGTGGCTATCTGCAGCCGGGCGATGGTTTCCGGATTCCAGGCGTGATATACCCCATCGATCCTGTAAGCATAATTTCCGAGATTTTGAAGATGAAACGGTTCACTGTCGTCGTTGTAAAATGCTTCGAGGAACGGTTGCAGCACCTCATGGGCGACATCCTCCATGTCGATCCCTTCAATTTTTGATGAGGTACCTTTAAAATAGCTGTCCAACAGGGAGGATGAGATACCAATCGCTTCGAAGATATGCGCGCCGCGATAACTCCGCAGGGTAGAATTACCCATTTTGGAAAGTACTTTCAGTAATCCCTTATTGACCGATTTGATATAGTTTTTCTTTGCCGTAGCGAGATCGAGCGCAATCTCTCCCGATTTTATCTTCTCCGAAAGGATAGCAAAAACCAGGTAAGGATTGATGGCATTGGCGCCAAATCCGAATAACAGGGCGAAATGCATTACTTCACGTGGTTCGGCGCTCTCCACTACAATGTCGATCTGCATCCGTTTGCGTTTCTCCACCAGATAGTGGTGTACGGCTGATGTGGCGAGCAGGGAAGGGATAGGTGCATGTTCCGCATCCACACCTCTGTCGCTCAATACGATATAATTTTTACCTTCATCGATCGCTTTCTCCACCGAAACACACATCTGCTCCAGCGCCTTTTGCATACCTTCGGCGCCACTTCTCGGGTCGAACAGCATAGGGATAATGGCAGAGGAGAATCCCTTGTACCGCAGGTTCAACAGGATGTCAAACTGGGTATTGGTCAGGATCGGGCTTTTTACCTTCACGATGCCCGATAGTGCGGGTATATCTTTGAGGAGATTTTGGTGTACGGCACCCAGGTAGCCGGTCAGCGACATCACCAGTTCCTCCCGGATCGGGTCGATAGGAGGATTGGTCACCTGTGCGAATTGTTGCCGGAAGTAGTTGAACAGGCGTTGCGGCTTATCGGACAGTGCTGCCAGCGTCACATCGTTGCCCATGGATGAAACGGGTTCTTTCCCTTCCAATGCCATTGGTTTGATAAGGATATCGATATCTTCCACCGAATAGCCGAATGCTTTCAGCAGGATCTCGTAATTTCCGACATTGTTGTTCACGCTTCGTCCCGAAGAGATATCATCCAGTTTGAGGCAGTTCCTGCTCAACCATTCACGGTAAGGAAAGGCTTTTGCCAATGTCTCTTTTAACTCTGCATCGGAATAGATAGTGCCGGTCAACGTATCGATCATCATCATTTTTCCCGGCTTCAACCGTCCCATCTGTTTGATGTCGGACGGGTCGAAAGCGAGCGTACCCGTTTCCGATGCCATGATCATGATACCGCTGTGGGTAATGGTATATCGTGCCGGCCGCAATCCGTTGCGGTCAAGCATTCCGCCTGCGTAACGCCCGTCGCTGAAAATAAGCGTGGCCGGGCCGTCCCACGGCTCCATCAGCATGCTGTGGTATTCATAGAATGCTTTTACCCCGTCGGGGATAGGATTCTTCTCGTTAAAGCTTTCCGGAACCAGCATTGCCATAGCGTGCGGAAGCGATTTTCCGGACATCACCAGAAACTCCAGCACGTTGTCGATAGAGGCACTGTCGCTCATATTGGGTTGCACTACGGGATAGAACTCTTCCATATCAGGGAAGAGATCCGATTGCAGTACACTTTCACGGCTCTGCATCCATTGGCGGTTACCACGGATAGTATTGATCTCGCCGTTATGCGCCAGCATCCGGAACGGTTGGGCCAGATCCCAAGTGGGGAATGTGTTGGTGCTGAACCGGGAATGTACCAGTGCGATCCGGCTGGTGAAGTTAGGGTTGGTGAGATCCGGGAAGTACTGACGAAGCTGTATCGACGACAACATCCCCTTATAGATCATCTGCCGAGTGGAAAGGCTTACTATGTAAAAGCTTCGCTCTTCTGCAATCTCAGTGCTGTAGATACTTTTCTCCACTCTTTTTCGCAGGATATAGAGTTTTCTCTCCAGTTCATCGGGCGAAAAATGGCCGGAAACGAACAGCTGTTTGATCACCGGTTCATTGGCAAGGGCGATCTCTCCCAGGCAACCGCTGTTGACAGGTACATCACGGATAAAGAAAAGCGAAAGATCTTCTTCATAGGCTTTCTCTTTAATAACGGAGAGGCAATATTCTCTCTTTTCGTCTTCCTGTGGCAGGAAGACGAGTCCTGTACCGTACCGCCCTTCCGTCGGAACTGCAATTCCCTGCAGAAGGATGAACTCATGCGGGATCTGTACCAGTATTCCTGCACCGTCACCGGTGATGTTGTCGGCACTTTCGGCACCCCGGTGCACCATATTTTCCAGCACTTGCAGCCCTTTCTCCACAATGTCGTGAGATTTCTCTCCCGTCAATGTCATCGCGAGGCCGACGCCGCAGGCATCATGTTCGTTCTGAAACGAGTAGAGCGACTCTTTTTCGAATTGCCGGAGATTTTTGAATATATTTTGCTGTCCCATTTTGCGTCTTTTTTAATTTTGAGCCTAAATTTTGAGCCAAAAAAATAGCAGATAATCACTTACCTGCTATTCAAATAAATGTGAAAATTACATTTGAAGTTGTGAGGCTTAACTTATGAATAACAGTTCTCTATATTTCGGCAGTGTCCACATCTGATTATCCACGATCAGTTCCAGTTTGTCTACATGATAGCGGATCACATTGAAATAGACCTCCACCTTGTCGTGGTAAGCTACGGCTTTCTCGCGGGCATCCTCCAGTTTATTGGCCGCTTTCCGGGCTTCCACCATATCGTCTACATTCGTTTTTATCGCCGAAATATGGTCTGCGATCGCTTCGATAAGCGCCGCATCTTCTTTCGACAGCCTATTGGCTTTCTCCTTGTCGAAGACGGCATGCATTTTATAAATATTGTCGAGCAGCATCGACTGGTATTCGGTGGCGACCGGGATGATATGGTTCATGCAGAGGTCACCCAACACACGTGCTTCTATCTGTATCTTTTTTGTGTAAGTCTCCCATTTCACCTCGTTGCGTGCATGGAGCTCTTTTTCATTCAACACGCCGATGCTTTCGAACATCTCTACTGATTCTTTTGAAGTATATCTGTCAAAGATCACGGGAACGCTGGTTTCGCAGTCGAGTCCGCGCTTTTTGGCCTCTTCTTTCCATTCGTCGCTGTAGTTGTTACCGTTGAAACGGATGGGTTTCGACTCCTTGATGTAAAGGCGGAGTGTATCGAAGATAGCCTGTTCTTTTTTCATTCCTTTTTTCATCTTCACGTCGATCTCTTTCTTGAAGTCGATCAACTGGGCAGCCATCACTGCGTTCAGCGCAGTCATTGCCGATGAGCAGTTGGCTAAGGAGCCGACAGCCCTGTATTCGAACCGGTTGCCGGTAAAGGCAAACGGTGACGTACGGTTCCTGTCGGTATTGTCGATCAGCACTTCGGGAATGTGGGCAATCCCTAATTTCATCTGTTTAAGTTCGTCCACGGTGATGTCGTCATCTTCGGAACTCTGTTCCAGTTTATCGAGCACGGATGAAATCTCTGTCCCGAGGAAGATGGAGATGATGGCGGGCGGCGCTTCGTTGGCTCCCAGTCGGTGCGCATTGCTGGCCGACATGATGGAGGCTTTCAGCAAGCCATTGTGTTTATATACTGCCATCAGCGTGTTCACCAGGAAAGTGACGAACAGCAGGTTCTCATTGGCAGTCTTTCCGGGGGTGAAAAGGCCGATACCGGTATCTGTCCCCAGCGACCAGTTGTTATGCTTACCCGATCCGTTTACGCCGGCAAACGGCTTTTCGTGCAACAGCAGTTTAAAGTGATGTTTGGCGGCAATCCTGTGCATCAGCGTCATGACCAGCAGATTCTGGTCAACTGCCAGATTGGTTTCACCATAGATAGGCGCCAGCTCGAACTGGTTGGGTGCTACCTCATTGTGGCGGGTCTTTAACGGAATGCCGTACTTGTAGGCCTCCAGTTCCACCTCACGCATGAAAGCAGCTACACGCGGAGGGATCGCTCCGAAGTAGTGGTCTTCCAACTGCTGGTTTTTGGCGCTCTCATGCCCCATAAGTGTACGTTCGGTGAGGCTGAGGTCGGGCCGGGCGGCATATAGTGCCTGGTCCACCAGGAAATACTCCTGTTCCCATCCGAGGTATGAGTAGACCTTTTTTACATCCGGGTGGAACAGTTTACAGACCTCCACTGCTGCCTTGTCGACTGCTGAAAGCGATTTTAATAGCGGTGTCTTGTAGTCCAGCGCCTCTCCCGTATAGGAGATAAAAACGGTTGGAATACACAACGTGTCGTCAATAATAAAAGCGGGCGAAGAAGGATCCCATGCGGTATATCCCCTTGCCTCGAAAGTATTGCGGATACCACCGCTGGGGAAACTCGACGCATCGGGTTCCTGTTGTGCCAGCAGTTTGCCGGAAAATCTCTCGATAATGCCTCCGTCAGGGCCGTTTATATAGTCAATAAAAGAGTCATGTTTCTCGGCAGTACCTTCGGTAAGCGGCTGGAACCAGTGAGTATAATGGGTGGCACCCATCTCCATGGCCCACATTTTCATGCCGGCCGCCACGTGATCGGCAATCTCCCGGTGTAACGTGGTGCCCCGGTCGATCGCTTCCAGTACGATGTTCATTGTCTCTTTGGAGAGATATTTGGACATCTGTGTCCTGTTGAACACATATTTGCCATAATACTCGGAAGGAAGTTGTGTCGGGGGCGTCACTTCTATAGGCGTTCTCTTCGATGCTTCTTCTACTGCTTTAAAACGTAATGTTGACATAATAGAACTAAATTTGATAAATGGAGGCTTTTATGCCCGTAATTTTATATTTGAGTAAACAATCTGCTGCAAAAATAATCAATTTGTTTTACAATCCAAACAAAAACGATAAAAAAGTTATATTTTTCGATAAAAATTAACTTTATGATTGTTTTGTCGATATTTATGTATCAAAAATACACAAATGATACAGTCCTGAATTCCGCTTTCATATTGAATGACAGAAATTCATTGCAAAAGTAACTATTTTGAAAATGAAACAGCTGTTTTTAAGGAAATTCTCTTATAGGAACGATGAAAAATTCAAGTTTCGTAAGTCGTATGATTGCAACTAAAACCTCCGACTGACAATATTTATGACCCATAATAGTTCTCGCTCGCTAAAAGAGTAGAACTCGCTTCGCTTTGGACAGCTACTCTTTTAACGCTCATCTCGCGCTATGGGTCTCCACAAAATATCTAAAGGTCTCCGTTTTAGTTGCAATCATTATAAATTTACATGCGAAACTTAAATGAAAATAAAATATTCCAACAAAAATACCCGTTTTCCGAGGATTTAACGACGGAGACGGGTATTGTAATAGGTTCTTAAGCCGCCTGTTTTATGATGAATAGGTGTGAATACTTTGCTGTGCCGACGGGAGGTAGTTGACGCCGTACCAGCAAACCTGCAACAGGATAAATGCGATGATAAGGAGGATCATGGAGGTTTTATCCGACGAGTTTTTCTTCAAACGGTAATGGATATAAAGCAGGTATCCTATCCAGGTGGCGGCTGCCCAGGTCTCTTTCGGATCCCAGCTCCAGTAATGCCCCCAGGCTATTTTCGCCCAGATGGCGCCTATCAGCATGCCCAGCGTAATACAGGCGATACCGGCGTAGACCAGGCTGTCGGTCATTTCCATCAGGTGAGCTTTGTTGTTGATCTTCTTTTCCCTGACCAGATAGTAGATAGCAACCAGTGTTGCGGCGCCCAGGATAGCATAGGAGAACATATAGATAATAACGTGTGGTGCGAACCAGGGGCTTTGCAGCGCCGGCATAAGTACTTTGTTATGGATATCGGGCTTTACGATATTCACAATGATAAAAACCGTGGAGAGTACAGTGGTGAAAGAGAGTATCCATTTGTAGTTCCATCGAAGATAGGTGAGCAATCCGGCTACGGGCAGGAAAAAGGAATACCAGAGGCGTGTTTCACCCATGGTGCGTAGGGGCGGACGTTCAAGCGACATCCACAACCCGGCGATGAAGATTGAGAATACAATCAAGCCCAATGTGGTTAGCAATGCCGGCCACAACTTACGCTTACTTCCATAGGCAAGGGCTGCACCGCTGCCCCAAAGCACCACGGCACTTATTGCGAAATATATAAATGAATCCCAGGTCATAATTTGTATCACTAATTTCAGACAGTCGTTCTGTTTTCTCCTCCCCTCCCTGTCATATAGTCCTTTTTTTAGGTCCGGCAATAAACAGGAAGAGCGCTCCGGCCAAAAGCATGAAAATGCCTGTGTAGACTGCTTTCAACCAGGGGTCACGTACCAGTTCAAAGACGGATGTGTCGGAATATTTACCTTTCGTGTCGTCATAGCTGTACTGGTAGATCATCCAGTCTTCAACCTGTAACGGTTTGTTGACTTCGATCACCGCTTCTTTTGTAATTCCGCTTTCGGTAAAGGCGGTCACATGCGAACTGTATTTTTTTACCTCCTGCACCGGCATAGCCACACTTGTTTCTTCATCGATTTGTAAAAAGATATGGGGGAAGAGGTAACTGCCGTTACTGACCCATCCCTCTATGGATTGTGCCAGGCCGGGTTTGTCCGCTTTTACCTTGATGGCGGTGGTGGCTCCTTCCATCATCATAGGAACCACATTCATAAAAGTGGAATCCCTGAAGATGGCTGCGTGCGGCAGGTAGTCCGTTATTTCGAGGGTGACACCTGCCAATTGGGTAGCTTTACCTATCCCTTCAAACATATAACTTTCGGGGCGGGAGGCGGGTAACATCTTTCCCGTTCCGTTTTCGATGATGACCAGTTTCGGTTCATACTCCTCTATCATAAAAGTATCTAACTGGATGGCTAAAGGCAGTTCCTTTATTTCACCCGTTTTCAGGTTCCCGCGCCATTCTACCTGTCCTTCCTGGATGGTCATGGTGAGCCGTTCCATATCTGCACTGCCCAATATTCCACCTAAAAGGGCGATAAACAGTCCGAGATGGTTCAGGTAAAAGCCGATTTCACGCCAGGTCTGTTTCCGGGTTGTCCTCCTTAATGTGGTAAGTCCGAGGATGCTCAGATTGTAAAAACAGAGCAGCACGAACGGCCATGAAGTCGTCATCTGGTACCAACCGAGAGAAGTGAAAGGGTGGGGAGGTAATTGTCCTTTTTCTGTACCGGCAGCAAACTGGGGGAGAATCCCCAAGATCATAGCAAGTATGAGTAGGATGACTAATGCTGGGATGGTGGCATATACACTTGACAACCATCTGACCACCCGGTTTTTCCCGGACAGGAAATGAACAGCGAGAAGCCCTGCAACGAACAGGGCTCCGAGGATAGTGTTAACGGGGGAAGCAAAAAAGGCGGTCTCGATATTTCCGGCGGCAAATTGCAGGAGTATTCCTGATAACAGGACACCTGCCGCGACGATAAAACCTTCCGCATACCCCCATGGGTGCTCCCAAATCTTACGGGAAGTATTTTTATTCATTATATTTTATAAGTCGTATTAATTGCAACTAAATCAATTGACTGACGATATTTTGTGACCCATTTCATCTCTTGTGAACTAAAAGAGTAGAAGTTGCTTCGCTAACTACTCTTTTTATGCTCATCGCGAGATATGGGTCCCCACAAAACATCTATAGGTCTCTGCTTTAGTTGCAAAAGAGCCTCAGTTCAAACTCACCAGGCGGTTGTTTGCTCTTGCCGTCTCAAGCCATTGGGGAACGATAGTCTCCTGGAATTTCTGCTTGTTGGCTCTTTCCTTGTCCATATCGAGTCCTATATAGGCTTGTGCCTTCTCTTTCGTGGAGATGTCAGGCAGGGGTACATTACCCGTGAAGCCGAGTTCAGCCAGTACTTTGGAGATTTCGAACCGGGCTTTGTGTGCACGGTCCAACCCCATGGAGAGGATACGCTGGAATTCCACCGGGGAGTGGAATGATCCGCCGTGAGAAGCGACTGCGTAATCCCAGCGCCATTGCGCCTGACGGATCAGTTGAAGGGCATTATGCATTTGTGTTTCAGAAGCACCTTTCTCCCATGCGAATTGGGCTTCCAAGTGTGCTTTTGAGAGTTCCTCCTCCACTAAGTTCCGGATCTGGTTTGCGCTACGCTGCCTTTCATAGACGGCATTCCTGAGATCTTCTTCCGACTCCCTGTGGCACACCTGGCAGGTATTGCTGATATTGGCAAGGGGGCTGATTACATGGTGGTCGCTGTATTTTATACCGCCCTCGGAAATATAGGGCATATGGCAATCGGCACATGATACGCCGCGCTGGGCGTGTATTCCTGTCTTATAGATTTCGTAATCGGGATGTTGTGCCTTGATGATGGGGGCTTTACTCAGCGCGTGCGTGTAATCGGCGAACCCGATACTGTCATAATACTGTTCTGCTCCTTCCATGCTGGTGCCATTGTGCCAGGGGAAGATCAGGTATTTGCCTTCGGGCGTGAAATAATATTCCACATGGCATTGTGCACAAGCCAGTGAGCGCATATCCTGATGGGTGGCTTCCCTGATATCCATACCCATGTTCTCGAAACCTTCTATCAGTGCCGGGCGGCTGATTTTCAGATCCATGGTTTCCGCATCATGGCAATCGGCACAACCGATAGGATTGACCACCTCGTGTCCCCAGTGTGCCCAACTCTCTTTGTAGAACTCGGCAATTCCCACCGAATCCATCAGTCGGGGTACATCGGGACTTTTACAAGTCCAGCAGGTAGCAGGTTGCGGTCCTTCGTCGGGTGTCATGGGTGCGCCGGTGCGCAGTGTGTGATGTACATCTGCGACCGCATGCTTGTGGCCTCTTGGCGTACTGTAGTCTTTTGCGAAAGCATAACCGGCCCAAAGGATCACCATTTCAGGGCGTTCTGCAAGTACATCCACCGCACTGCTTCCGTTAAACTCACTCTGGAAAGTGGTATCGGCAGTTTCAGCCCAGGTTTCATATTGACGCGGATAATTCACCGCGAATATTTCACTTCTCGACTCAATGCCTGTGATCTCCACTTTTCTGTTGTTCATCACGCTTGCTATCTCGGCTCTTCGCTGTGTGATGGAAGCCGCCAGCATTCCCAGCAGGAATACCACTCCCAGGGTAGAGAAAAATAGTAACCATCCTACCCACGGTTTCATCTTGTTATCGTTTTTGCTCTTCATACTTATATGAAATTACCAATTATCAATTACTAATTACCAATTTTATAGAAATTCAAGATTCATTATTCTTGACTTCTTCACTTTTAACTATTCACATTGGCACATCATCACATCAATAAATCAACACATCGTCATTCTTTTTTCATCATGTTGTGCAGCCAGTCCGGGACATTGCTTTTCGGCATCGGTACCCGTGCATTGGGTGTTGATGAGAGCGATCGGCTGCGTGTGTGGGGAACATCCCTGTGGCAGTCCCAGCAGGTACTCCCACCCATTTCCTTGGTGTCCTTGAAACCCATACGCCCTGTTTTTATAAACTCGGTATTGAGTTGCGTGTGGCAACGGATACAGTTATCCATGATTACCTGAGAACTTGCTTCGATGGCCTGGATAGCCTGGTCCTCACCACGTATTGTGAAAATGGCTGAATGGCGTAACCCGTCGACCGCCTTGAAATAGTATCCTTTCAGCTTGTTGTCCTGCGGTACGTGGCAATCGTTGCAAGTAGCGTTTCGTCCGTGGGAACTGTGCATCCAGGTGGCGTAGTAGGGACCCATGATATGGCAGTTCACGCAGGTGGCGGGGTCATCGGAAAGATAGCTATATGCCCGTGACGTGAAGAAGGTATAGATAAACAGACCCACGAAGGCACCACTAATGATGAAGGCCGGATATCTCCATCCTCCGCGCGGCCGAATTTCGTTCCAGAAGTTTCTAAGTTTGCCCATGGTCGCACTTATTAAAGATATTCACTAACAAAGAAAGAGATAATATTCCCAAAAAAGTGTAATAATTATGACAATTGGGAAAAATAAACTATATTCGGGATTCAATTACATTAGACTATTTCTATACTCGGCATAGATAAAACAAGTTTTACCTCTGCTCTCGCTTAACGAAATAGTTCAATTACATTAGACTATTTATACAATATGGAAGGACGACACTTTGATAACCATCATACCGGAATGATCTTTCAATGCCCGTTGTGCAATTCTGTGCCGGAAGATCAGCGTGAAGATTTTATGCGGGACGTACGCTTTTCAGTAAAAAACTATCAGAAAGGCGATGTCATCGTTACTCAGGGAGCCCTTTATGAGTCGCTCTATATCCTGATCAGGGGAGAGATCGTGACGGAGATGGCTGATGAAAAGGGCGATTTCATGAAGGTGGCGCATATCAGCGCACCCAATCCGTTGGCTACGGGTTTCCTGTTTGCTACCAATAACCGGTCACCCGTCTCTGCGATATGTAAAATGCCTTGCACAGCAGTAGTCATTCCCAAAGAGAATGTCTATTTCCTGATGAGGAAGTATGAATCGTTTATGCTGGCTTTTCTATCCTATATTTCTAACAGGATCTCGTCCCTTTCTGAAAAATTGAGGCTTGTCTCATTACGTACCATCCGTGCAAAGCTGGCCTATTACCTGTTGAAAGAGTCGGCCGGCGAACCATTGTTCCGGTTGAAAGCCTCCAAGGAGGAGATCGCCCGCCTTTTCAGCGTTTCACGTCCCGCACTGGTAAAAGTGATGATGGAGATGGCAGGGGAAGGTATTATTGAAGTGGACCGGAGGGATATCCTTATCAAAGACAGGATAGCGCTGCAAAAGATGTTTTAAAGAATTGGGCGGTTACCCTTGGGGATTTGCCCGGAAAACGGCCATCATCGGATGGAAGGCTGCAAAAAAATAAAACAAAACGGAATAATTATACTCACTGATAACTGATGAAAATGAATTTTGAAGCTGTAATTTTTGATCTTGACGGTACATTGGTGGATTCTATCGAAGATATTGCTGAGTCGATGAACAGGGTATTGTCCGAGAACCATTTTCCCGTGCATTCGTTGGCTGCATATAAAACTTTTGTGGGAAGGGGGCTCTTGAATCTTACCCGTGTATCACTGCCTGAGACCGTACAAGACGAAAAAACAGTCGTAGCGTGTTATAACCGGATGCTGGAAGTATATAATGATTATTGTACTGAAAAGACAAAACCCTACGAGGGGATCATACCATTGCTGGATGAACTGAAATCGCGTGAACTGAAACTCGCTGTTTTTTCGAACAAAGCGGATAAATTCACCAAAAAGATCGTGCAGACGTTGATGCCCGGTTACTTCGATATCGTAGTTGGAATGACAACAGAAGATCTCAAAAAACCAAATCCTGCATGTGCGTTGGAAATAAGCGAACATTTCGGGGTACGCCCTGAAAACATCGTTTATCTGGGAGATACCGGGATAGATATGCAGACAGCTCGCAATGCGGAAATGTATGGAATAGGGGTGCTTTGGGGGTTCAGGACAAAAGAGGAACTGGTCTCTGCCGGGGCCGGGGCCATATTGAGCCATCCTCTGGATTTGATCGGATTAGAATTATAAACTATCCGTTGTTGATTACCTGTTTTTGCCTTAGTCAATATAATGTCTGTTCAATCAAAATGTAATTTTTATTGTTCTTGTTTAAGTTTCTCCAAGCATATATATTTTTTCATCTTCGAAACAATTGCAGTGGAAAATACTATTTGCTGATTTTTAGTAAATTTGTATACAGCAATCATAATATTTAATATGGATATTGTTCAATTAAAAGGGGAAGACAAGCAGCTTTATTCTTTGGTGGCACACCTTGTAATGGATGAGGAGGTGATCGGTTACAATCTGAACTATCCCTATAAGACATCATCCGATTATGTGTGGTTCGTGGCCGTGGAGAATGGTGTTACCCTTGGTTTTATCCCTGTCAAACTGGAAGAGGGCAAGGCCAAAATAAATAATTATTATGTGGCGGATGACGATAGTGCCGTTTTTTCTGCTTTGCTGAAAGAAGTTATCAAGGCGCTTTCGTCTGAATTTGAGGTTGAATCGGTTACACAACTACGGCATATCCCCGAATTTGAAAAAAGTGGATTTGCGATTGTTCTTAATTGGAAAAGGTATGTAAAAATGAAGGTATTCAAGGAATGAAAAAGAACGTGTATGAACTGGCCATGCTGCGGATAAAGTTATTATTCAATGAATTCGATAATATCTATGTCTCTTTTTCCGGTGGTAAGGACAGCGGTGTGATGTTGAACCTTTGTATACAATATATAAGGGAGAACAATCTGGACAGAAAGATCGGTGTGTTTTTTATGGACTATGAAATACAGTACAGCGAGACTATTGCGTATGTCGACAGGGTGCTGGAGGCAAATGCCGATATTCTGGAAGTATACCGCGTATGTGTACCTTTCAAGGTGACCACTTGTACGTCGATGCATCAGACTTATTGGCGTCCATGGGATGAGGATTGCAAAGATTTCTGGGTAAGGGATATGCCCGCCGGAAGCTATCGGAAAGAAGATTTTCCGTTCTATCATCCCGGTATATGGGATTCCGAATTCTATATTCTTTTTGCCCAATGGTATCATTTGCAGAAGAATGCAAAGAAAACCTGCTGCCTGGTCGGAATACGTACTCAGGAAAGTTCGCATCGGTGGAGAACGATTCATGGCAAAAGGAAACATCATATATATCGTTGCCTGAAGTGGACAAAGCAATTGTCGAAAGATATTTACAATGCCTATGTGATACATGATTGGCTGACGACGGATGTCTGGACGGCTAACGGCCGTTTCGGTTGGGACTACAACCGGCTGTACGATCTCTATTATCAGGCGGGCGTTCCGCTGGAAAAACAACGTGTAGCCAGCCCCTTCCTTTTGGCGGCACAGGAAAGCCTGCATCTTTACCGGGCTATCGACCCCGATATGTGGGGGAAAATGATATGCCGTGTGAACGGTATCAATTTCACATCCCTCTATGGTCATACAAGCGTGGTGGCACAGAAAAAGATCACTCTGCCGGAAGGGTATACATGGGAGAGTTATATGCACTTCCTTTTGTCCACTTTGCCGGAAGAAATTCGTCAGAACTATTTGCGGAAGCTCTCGGTGAGTATCAATTTCTGGCGTAAACGGGGTGGCTGTCTTCCGGAAAAGTCGATACAGCAACTGCAAGAGATGGGGATCGATATAGAGGTAGTGGATCATACCAATTATAAGACGGAGAAGTGTCCGGTCAGAATGGAGTATCAGGATGATCTCGATGTGTCTGGATTCAAATATCTTCCCACCTTCAAGCGGATGTGTATATGTATCCTCAGGAACGACCATCTGTGTAAATACATGGGATTTGCCATGACGAAAAAGGAGCTTGCACTCCGTAATAAAGTAATGGATTTTTATCAAGGGATTTATAGTACATGAAAGACGAAAAGGAATATACCAGTCCGGTGTATGCGATAAGGGCTGTGCCAGTAGAGAAAATAGAGGCGAATGCATACAATCCCAATGTTGTCGCCCCACCGGAAATGGAACTTCTCGAATTGTCGATCTGGGAAGACGGTTACACCATGCCCTGTGTATGTTATTACCTTCCGGAAGAGGACAAGTATGAACTGGTGGACGGGTTTCACAGGTATCTGGTGATGAAAACATCGAAACGTATCTATGAAAGGGAAAAGGGATGTCTGCCGGTAACGGTGATAGACAAAGACCTTTCTAACCGTATGGCGTCGACGATCAGGCACAACCGTGCCCGTGGCACCCATAGTATTGAGTTGATGACCAATATCGTGACGGAACTCCGGAAAGCAGGAATGAGTGATGCATGGATCATGAAAAATATCGGAATGGATAAAGACGAGTTACTTCGCTTTAAACAGATTTCGGGTTTGGCAGCGCTTTTTGCCGATGAAAAATTCAGCATACCCGATGAAAAAAACAAATAGGTGTTATCTTTTTATCTTCATTTTATTCAGTAACTCTTTCGTTTCGGCAGATATCCGATAGCTTTCACGAGCTTTCTGGATAGCTTTATTATGCACGAACGTTGAGAAGGTCTTTCGCTGGAGATAAGGCAGGGCCAATCTATATCCGTCCACCAAAGGATATCCTATACCTGGAGTGTAATTAGTTTCGCAAGCACGCCAATGTCAATACTTTTATACCATCCGGGCGTGTGTATGCAATAGGGCCTCCTGTGATTACCATCAGTAAATCCGGTTCTCGCAGCCTCATTTGCTTTTCCTTTGTATTATGTTCTTTCACCAAAAAATACTGATTATTTTCAATTACAAAAAATTGTTGATGTTTTTTGAGATAGTTTGTTGATATTTTTTGTGATAATGTAAAAAGGGTGATATGTAATGGTCTGTAAGTGCTGAAACGAAATATCTTCTCTTGTTTTATTGAAAAAGAATAAATTTCTCATAATTCCGAAGAATACAATAATTGACGGTTTTCCAGTAACACGATGAATTTGAAATATCTTTTAAATTAATACGCCCCCTTTTAGCCATATAATATCTCGTTTTAGCAAAGAAAACAAGAGTTTGTGGCAACCCTGTGTTGCAAGTTTTTTTAATTGCTGTTTTCAGTATATTTTAACCCGTATCTTTTTTTATTCTATTTGCCCGAAAGCAATTGTTTGGCTGCCAGTACCAGGAACATATAATGGGAAGAACCACCCCCCATTACATATTCTACCTGTTGCCACAGATACGGGAATACAAGCAGTTCCGGAAAATCGGGACGAATTAATGCCGTACCTGATATAACACCTCCCGGAATATAGGACCAGTCTGCACGGTTCAGTCCATACCCTACTATGGCCGATTTGGTTCCTACCCCCGATGCAAACGATTCGGTATTAAGGCCGGGATGACACCCCAACACAAAATTGAGCGCGTTATAAATGAAATCATCTCCAAATATATCGGGATATGCTGTATGCAGGTAGTAATGCCGGTAACCAAAGGCTTGTATATCCCATCCGGCTCCCCAAATGTGAGGACGGTAAGGAATGCCGTAAGGTGTTTCTTCTCCCTGCTTACGTAATTCTTCGTGGAATTCGACAAGGGATTCCCGTACGGCTTTGGTTAATTTCTTATCGTCAATAATCTTTTCGGCGCGTCCGAAGAACCAGCCTATACGGCTTATATTCTTTACAATATAGTCTTTTTCTGCTAACAGGTAATCTTTGTATTTCTTTTCGCCCGTAGTTATCAATAGCTCAACTGCCGCATGTATTTTGGATGATTTGGTACGCTCCGTAACTTCTGTTATATCATATAGTTCACGGGCGATGGTCAGAGATTCTACGCTTAGAGTATCATTGAATCCTTTCAGCACACGGGAAGCGGCAGCCAGATGTGCGGCAGTAGAAAGTTCCCGTCCGGGATTGTTTTCGGTAAATATCCATCGGTCATCTTCATTACCCGGTATATTATCGGTCATAGAAGCGGCATCACCCAGAAGCACATACTGCCGTAAATCATTACAGATTATTCCACGATATAAACGTCCCAAACCACGATATCCTCCTACAATACTCAGCGCCCCGTTTTCTACCTGCTGCAATAAATCCGGTTTGCCGTCAGGCTGATGAATTTCGGTAATACGACTTGTCTGGTCAATGGAAGTCTCATCATAATCAATATTGAAAGCTTCGTATGTAAGAGCCAATATATACGTTTCACCGCTTTGCGATTCAATCCTCAAATCAAAATCGCCGGCATCGTGCCAGCCGCCGATATTCGAACCGGACACCACATCACCCGGTTGATATTTAGTCAACGTAGAGGGTCCCTGTGTATACCCGTCAATGTGATTAAAGTTTACGGGAGCCACACGGGCGTCATCCATATGGCAACAGTCATGCCACACCCGGTATTTCTCATTTACCCTCATATGGCACATTTGTATGGGGAGGAAATATTCCAATACAGGTTGCCAGGCCCCGCGGTCGTACACATCGGAAGCAATCCGGAATATGGAAGAGGTTGAGTTGGCATACCGTACCTGATATAATCCTTCATCGCAAACAGAAGAGAAATCAAATTTCAGATAATTATACCGCAGGAATTTGCCCCATTCTTTTCCCTGTGCATGATGGACAACCTGTTCACCTGCTTCGGTTATTTTAATCAGGCAGATCTCGGGACGTGAGGTGTCTTTTTCATCCAGTTCAATGACTGCTACTTTGGGTTGTGCCGGATGATATCCTAATTGTGAAGTCTGTATAACGGGCTCATACAACCAATCTTTAACTACATTAGGGGTTATAACCCATTGTATGGCGGCATGGGTAGCGCCGGCGGGAATTTCACTACGTAGTACAAACCAACCGTTGTTATGATTCATTCTACCGTCATACAGTTTAAGCTCGCTCCCTTTTGTTTCTATGGTTACTTTGTTATAAGGATCGGCCGGTTGTAATATAAAACGTTTACCTACCGCATAGGGTTCCGCGATTATATCATCGGCTACTATCGGGCTATATCCATTTCCGATCAGTTTCTCCATACTTGCTTTTCCATCAGGGTTAAAATTACCCGTATGGTGATGATTGGCCTTGCGGCTTAACGTCGGACCATTGGGCTGATGAGGGAATATCCCGGTCTTCCCATCCATAATCCATGTTTTACTAAACAGTGCTCCGGGAAATAACTCCAGATTGAATCCCACTTTTCCGATGAATTCTGCAGGAATCGGCCGGTCAAGGTCAACAGTCACAATGACAGATTCCGCTTCACCTCTCACGGTTACCGTATAATTAAACTCTAAATCGGGATATAACATCGGATTGAACCCCTGTAAATGTTTGGAAGAATCGGGATAACCGAGGTGTGTCGTAATGGTATTACCGGCATAATCCACTTTACGGTTTCTTTGGAGAGGAACGGGCTGCCATTGCCCGGGAGTTTCTTCCAGCCGAATGTCGCCATTGGTTGCCACGCGGTTACCGTGCATAATAATACAGATTCCCCCTTGATGACCTTCAGGATAAATATCATCAAAAGCCATAATGTCAACACCCTGGTTTCTGAAATAACTGAAATCATTTAATTTAAACTCTTGCGCAAAAACACTTACCATAGAAATTCCCCACAGGGATGACATAATTAAAAACTTCTTCATCATATCAGGATTATTATAATAAAATGATTATCGTATTTTATACCTAAACTGGTTTTTATAACTTACCGTAGCTATCAAAAGTCTATCAAAAAGGTTTTGTCCAAAATAACGGCGGTTAAATTTGTAACAAAACTCATTGAGGTAACTTTGCAGATATTCCGGTTTTATATCGTGATACGTGTTGAGCAAAAGCCTTTTTGCATTACTGATGGCAATATGAACCCATGGTAACATTTTCCCTACTTCTTTTTTGGGAATTACTTTTGGACGGTGCTCTTTGACAATATTTTTGAGTTCGGCGTAGGAAGTAGAAGCGTCACTATCCACCGTAGATGAAAGACAAACATTCTGTTCTACAATAGGCGTGATAGTGTCTGCCAGCAGGTCTTCAATTACAATCATTTTGATGTGATTGATACTGCGGGGCTTACTGTGTTTCTTACTTTCTCCATCCTGAGGAATGCTTTCAGCCATCACAAGCACTTTGCTTTTCTTTTGTCTGCCCCTTCCGCGTTTAACGGGTTTGTTTTTCTCATCATCAGGAATTTCTGTAGAGAAAAAGCCTTCGTCCAACTCAATTATTCCAGACAATTCATACTGCTCATCCCTTTTGCCCATAGCTAAGCGTAGCTTATGCAGTAAAGCCCAGATGGGTTCGTAATATTTATGTCCCAACTGGCGTTGAAGCTCGGATGCCGAAAAACTTTTCCTGGTGGAAGTCAACAAGTGCATTGCCACAAACCAGTAGCGGAATGGCAACTGGCTGCCGTGCATGACCGTATTACTACGCAAGCTTTGACGGTATTTGCATTTTTTGCATTCGTAACATTCTTTATCCGACTTCCAGTAATGATGTGTATGACCACATTTTGGACAAACAACGCCTTGTTCGTCACGAAACTCTTTCCATTTGATTTTACAGCTTTCTTCATTTGGAAATTGAGAAACAAAATTTAACAGGTTCATAGATATACCCTTGAAAATTATGAATATACAAAGATAAGCATTTTAGGCAATATATCCGATAATCATTAAAATAAATTAATCGTATGAAAATAAATAAATTATTATTTCTTCTTTTCACTTGCGGCCTGTTGGCTTGCACCGCTTCCTCCAATACAAAAACGGGAACGGAACCGGAAACAAAAGCCGAAAAACAGGGATGGAAGATTTCCATGCAATCCTACACATTTCATCTGTTTTCGGTAGTGGAATCACTGAATAAGACAAAAGAGGCGGGATTACATTATATTGAGATCTATCCCGGGCAAAAAATGGGAGAAGGATTCGGCGACGCGATCTTCGGTTACAACCTGACAACGGAACAGCAAAGCCGGCTGAAAGAGTTGGCAGAGTCGAAAGGAGTGAAAATCGTATCTTCCGGCGTATGGACACCCGCCCGCGACGAATGGGACAAGATATTCTCATTCGCAAAAAGCATGGAGATGGAGTTTATCAGTGCCGAACCGGCTCGTGACGATTGGGATATAGTCGAGAGTATGGCTGAAAAATATAGGATAAGGGTAGCTTGCCATAACCATCCCAATGACGCTTCATACTGGAAGCCCGAAATCTTGCTGGAGTACATCGGGCAAAGAGATGGTTTATTGGGCTCGAGTGCCGATGTCGGGCACTTCAAGCGAATGGGGATTGAGCCGGTATCAGCTTTAAGGGAACTACAAGGGAGGCTTGTAGCCATGCATTTCAAAGATATCGCCCCTCAGGGTGAAGCAGGCACACTGGAAGATGTTGTTTGGGGAACAGGCGTATTGAATGTGAGAGCAATGCTGGAGGAACTCAAACGGCAAAATTTCAAGGGATACTTCACCATCGAGTACGAGGCAAACTGGGAGAATAATTTACCGGAGATAAAAGAATCAATAGACTATTTTAATAAAATAGCCGAAGAGATATTATAGATAAGTTTGATTCTATATTCTTCCAATATCTTCACTTAAATAACCCATCTGTGAGAAGACACTCTTTCGATGGGTTATTTTTATAAACACAATATTGTGAAGTAGGATCTGCTGATAATTCCCAATCACACAATAACTCTCATTTGTGGCATAACTCCATAATATATAAGATATGTTATCTCATATTACACAAAAGTATCCGGCGACTTGTGGTACTCAACTGGCAGTATGAGGAAGTGGAACGTTGAGTTAACGGATAATTGACAATGAAAACTGAAGGTGAAAATAAAGAATAGAATGTAAATTTTTCCTGAAATACTTGCAAAAATAATCAAAAAGTGATTATCTTTGCAATAAAAATAAGCAATGATGGAGCGTCTGAGTCTGAGTGAATGGGTTAGAAATTTAGAGGTACATGGCTTTAATTCCTTTTCGTATGAAAAGGTACGGGAAACCTTTCCTCATGCTACAAAACAGCACCTCTTAAATTCTCTTTACCGGTTGACCATTAAAAAAAGGATCGTATCTGTATATAAAGGCTTTTACGTGATTATTCCCCCTCAATATGCAGCTAAAGGAATTGTTCCCCCAATGTACTACATTTCACAATTAATGGAATATCTGGATAAACCTTATTATATTAGTTTGCTCTCTGCCGCAGAGCTTCATGGCGCAGCTCATCAACGTCCTCAGCTTTTTTCGGTCACGACGGTATATCCGTCATCCAATGTATCTAAGGCAAAGAACAATATCCTTGAATGGGTGTACAGGAAGGATATCCCCGAACGATTTTTGCAGACGAGAAACTCGGAAACAGGGATTGTTCGTTTCTCAAATCCGGAATTGACGGCGATAGATCTGATACAATACGAAAAACATATAGGTGGACTATCCAGGGCGGCAACCGTTTTGGAGGAACTGACGGAACAGACCGATTTTTCAAAAGCTTCGGAAGGATTATTCGACTGCACATCTGTGGCTGCAATACAAAGATTGGGTTTTGTATTGGAAAATATTCTGGAAGAAGAGCAACAGGCTGATGTTCTGTACGAACAATTAATCATTTATGGGAAAAAGTTGAACTATATTCCGTTGAGCACACGTTCCAAAAGAGCAAGTTGGGATAAAGAGACCCGTTGGAAAATAAATGTAAATACTGAAATAGAAACCGACGATATATGATAAACAGGGCTTCCATCATCCAATGGCGGGCGCAAGCTCCCTGGAATACCAATCAACAGGTAGAGCAGGATTTGATAATATGCCGCGCATTGGTCGCCATCTTCAGTGATGAGTTTTTAGCGAGCCAGTTGGCTTTTCGGGGAGGAACGGCATTGCATAAGCTATATCTTACGCCCCAGAGCAGGTATAGCGAAGATATTGATCTTGTTCAGATTAATCCGGGGCCTATAAAACAAATACTCTCCCGTTTGGGTGAAGTGTTGGATTTTCTGCCCGGAAAAGTTGTTAAACAAAAGCGTTACAACAATACCATGTTATTTCGTATGGAATCCGAAATTCCACCGGCTGTACCACTCCACTTAAAAATTGAAATCAACTGTTTTGAACATTTTAATGAATTGGGATTAGTCAAAGTCCCCTTTTCGATGGAAAACAGTTGGTTTTCAGGAAACAGCGAATTGACCACGTATGTATTGGAAGAATTACTGGGAACAAAACTTCGTGCACTGTACCAGCGGAAAAAAGGACGCGATTTGTTCGATTTGCACAAAGCATTCATTTCGACAAAAGTTGATATTGATTTGGTTATTCGTTGTTATAAACGTTATATGGGATTTGTCGTATCCAAAGTTCCGACTTGCAAGCAATTTATTCAAAATATGGAAAGCAAAATAGACGATCCTGGATTTATGGGAGATATGGAAAATCTACTGTATCCCGGTGAAACTTATGATATACAGGAAGCGTATCAATTAATAAGAAAAGAATTAATAGAGAAAATCTGATCACTTTTTTCAACAAAACGACGAAACAGACAAAGTGACAAAGAAGAAAAACCAACGACAGGTAAAATGCAGAAGGAGAAATATTGCGTAAAATTCTTATTGATGCTTGTCATATTATTCCCTTCTCGGTAGAATATGATGACACTATTGGAAACGAAATTACTCTCTATACCAATTCCATCGTGCTTTTGATAGTGGATTGATAACCATTGACCGTAATTATAAGGTTATTGTATTGTTTCGCATCAATTTACAGCTTGAGTTATAACCTGCTCTGTCGTTTTAAAAAGCACAGGGAAAAGCGTATCTTGTACGGGGATAGGTTCATGAATGATAAACTCGATCTTATTGCCTGTACCTAAAGGGAAAGACCCCCATCTCGTCATTTTCCATGAGTTGTTGATTGTAACGGGAATAACGGAAGCGGAAGGCGCGTATTTGCAGAGAATTTTCAACCCGTTCTCAGCAAATGGTCTTGGTTTGCCTGTTTGGCTTCGTGTTCCTTCGGGAAATATGACTGCCGATCGTTTGTGTATTTCTATATACTCTGCCAATTGCCGGATGGCGGATAAAGCCTGTTTTCCATCTTTCCTGTCGATCAATACAGATCCGCCATGCCTTAAATTATATGATATGCTGGGAATCCCTTTTCCCAATTCAATCTTACTGACAAATTTAGGATGTACTTTTCGCATATACCAGCCGATAGTCGTGATATCATACCAGCTCTGGTGATTGGCGACGATAATCAGGGGAGTATCTGCCGGAAGTTTCTCTAATCCTCTGATCTTATATCTGGTACCCAAAACATACGTATTCACTACAAGGAAGAAACACAAAACATCTACACTCTTTTTGTGGGCGTCATATCCAAACAGGTTAAAGCATATCCATTGAATTACATGAAAGATAACCAACGTGCTTCCAAATAACAGATAATAAATAACGGAAAGAGGATATGCTATTAACTTCTGCATAATGATTTTATCTTATTTACTTTACAAAAATGTGGCACGAGAATTTGGACATTTCCTGCACAAAGATAATGCTTCTGATGTTTTAATCTGGGTGAATCGGACACTTTTTCTTGTTCGGACTCATAAGAACAGTCGGGGATGGCGTCTTGTCACTAAGAAATAAAAAGATATGGCCAGTAACCCTATAAAACATCCCGCCATACCTACGTATTGTGTTCCTGCATGCGTACTTACAATGCCACCAATCAGTGCGCCGCTGCCAATCCCTACATTATATATCCCTGAATAAATAGACATCGCCACTGCCGTTGCATCGGGAGCGACTTTTATGACGGTATCCTGAAATACCAGATTAAAGATCATAAATGATATGCCCCAGAATATGCATAATACAAATATGGTATAAATGTTGATCCCCGATGGATACATAAGTGAGAGCGAAATAGATACACAAATTACGCTTGCGCCCATAAGAAACGATGATCGCTTCTCATTGTAACGGGAGAATAGCAGGCTACCGCCAATTCCGGCAGCACCGAAGATTAGTAGTACGATCGTCGCTACATTTTCATCAAGTCCGGCTATATCGATCATAAAAGGTTCGATATAGGTGTATCCGGTAAAATGAGCAGTGATCATAATAACTGTCAGTAGATATATGCCTGTGAGTGCCGGGCGTTTGACTAATTTGGGTAAACTTTTGAGAGATCCCGCGTTCTCACTTTTTAAGACCGGTAATACAAACATCAGGAATATCAATACCAGGAAAGCAGCTATACCAATAAATAAAAAAGTTGTTCTCCATCCCATATACAATCCTACTGTTCGTCCGAGAGGCAGTCCGAGTATGGTCGCCAACGAACTTCCTGTAGCAATGATCCCCAATCCGGCTGAACGGTGGCCTTCCGGTGCCATTTGCACAGCCATTGGGGCAGCGACCGACCAGAAGATGGCATGTGTGCAAGCCACTATAATACGTGAGACAAATAATGAAGTATAATTATAGGATTGCCATGACAGCAAATGACTTATAATGAATAAAATCAATAGGCCAGCCATTAATTTACGACGCTCTACTCGTGCAAAAATAAGTATCAATGGTAAAGAAGCCAATGCCACCACCCATGCATAAATGGTAATCAATAGTCCGGCTTTGGCTTCGCTGATGGAAAAGCCTTTTGCTATATCGCTCAAAAGGGCTATCGGGGCGAATTCGGAAGTATTGAAAACGAATGCTGCAAAGGCAATCCCAATACAGGGTAACCACTCTTTAAATTTTGGACGAGCCGTTACGGTCGTAATATGATTGTGTGGGACTGGAATGTTTGTTCTGTTTTTAGCCACTGTAGCCGGACATTTTTTCAGCTGCAAAATTATAGAATATATGTACATTTGTGTCTGATATATCATAAAAAACACTAAACTTGTAACTTTTTATCTTTTTATCCGTTGATTATCAACTTTATTTTAAGTGAGAAGCATCAATTGAATTATAAAAATATGATTGATAGAATAGAAGGGAATATAGTAGATGTTATTGGAAAAGAGATATTTGAAGGGTCTGTTGAGGTGGAAAATGGTTTTATTACCGCTATAAACAGACACCCTGTTGAGCGAAAGAGCTATATTATGCCTGGTTTTATAGACGCTCATGTACATATTGAGAGTTCGATGCTTACACCCGAAAATTTTGGCAATATGGTTATTCGGGAAGGAACGGTCGCGGTGGTTACCGATCCGCATGAAATAGCCAACGTAATGGGGGTTGGAGGTGTTGATTTTATGGTTGAAAACGGCAGGAAATCTCCATTGAAGATCTTTTTTACCATTCCATCTTGTGTGCCGGCTACTCCTTTCGACTGTTCCGGCGGAGTTATATCATCTGAGGATATAGCAAAACTGGCGGCTTCCGGGCAATTTGTGGGACTCTCCGAGATGATGGATATACCGGGCGTATTATCCGAAAATAAAGAGATAATGGACAAGCTTGCTGTGGCTAAAAAATACCGGTTGCCTATTGACGGACATGCTCCTCTGTTATCGGGAAGCGCTCTTGCCACTTATGTAAGTCATCATATCTCTACTGATCACGAATGTGTGTCTCTTGCGGAAGCGGAGGAGAAAATGGCATTGGGGTTGAAAATACTTATCCGCGAAGGAAGCGCTGCACGTAACTATGAAGCATTGAAATCACTTATCCGTTCCAATCCGGATGTAGTAATGTTCTGTACCGACGATTCCCATGCATATGAACTACAGACGGCGGGCCACATAAAAAAACTCGTGGCCCGTTCCGTGGCAAACGGATTCGATCTGTTTGACGTGCTCAGGATAGCGTCCATCAACCCTATTCGTCATTATCATCTCGATGTCGGACAATTGAGGATGGGGGATAAGGCTGACTTTATTGTGGTGGATAGTCTGGAGACGTTTGACGTGGAACAGGTTTATATTGAAGGAGTGGACCGGATGAGAACCGCTTCTCCGTCTGTACTTCCTATCACGATTAATAATTTTAATTGCGATAAAATAGCGGTATCTTCACTACGCAAAGCGGTGTCCGGACAGATTAAAGTGATATCTCTTGTCGAAGGTGAACTACTGACCACTGTCGCCACATATTCACCCAAATTCCCTGTGGAGAACCTTGAAAGGGATGCAAGTGAAGATATTGCCAAAATTGTGTATGTCAATCGATATAATAATGGAACACCCCAGGTAGCTTTTTGTAAGGGATTTCACCTTCGGAAAGGCGCTTTTGCCAGCACTATCGCACATGATTCGCATAATATTATCGCTGTCGGCAATTCAGATATAGAGCTGGCCGGCGCCATCAATGCGGTCATTGAGAGTAAAGGAGGACTTTCTGTATGTTGTGACGGAAAAACAGGACTACTGCCCCTGCCGGTTGGTGGAATCATGAGTGACCTTCCCGGAAAAGAGGTTGCCGATGTTTACCATACACTCGATACCCGGGTTAAACAGCTTGGGTGTAAGCTTGATGCACCATTTATGACACTCTCTTTCCTTTCATTGGTTGTTATTCCTGAAATAAAAATCGGAGAGAAAGGACTTTTTAGCTATACTGACTTTGATTGGATAGAACAGTAGTTCAAGTGAACATATTTCAGGATGCTATCTCCGGGTGGCACATAAGAGCCAAACTGGATACAATGAAATGATTACAGGACATTCCGTATATATTTGTTTTTATTTTGTGGATAAAATGAAAAATAAACTTGTGCTTAGCTCACTGACTTTTAGGGTTGATCCGAAGCCGGGTTGATCCGGTTTACATCCCGGTTTACCAAAACATCGAAAACCAACAAAAAACTGAAAATTTATGCGGAAGATTTATATAGGCTATATAAAAAGAAAAACACCTGAATATCTGATATTCAGGTACTTATTCTGTGGTGCCACCAGGAATCGAACCGGGGACACAAGGATTTTCAGTCCTTTGCTCTACCAACTGAGCTATGGCACCAGCACTGCTTAAATTGCGAGTGCAAAGATAAGAGCATTTTTGAGATTTACAAAATTTGCAAATAAAAAATGCCGAAAATTTTATTTGTCCGCGAGTGGATTCCATCCCTGTGCACGGAGTTGCATCTCCTGGCCGTCACGGGTAACCAGATAGCACCCCTGTTCAGGCGGTGTAATATGCCCCACCAGACGGATCCCTTCCAGTTGGTTCATCTTTTCATGCAGATGCAGCGGAACGGTAAAGAGCAATTCATAATCTTCCCCTCCATTCAGGGCTACGGTGGTTACGTTCATATTGAATGTCTCGGCCATTACCGCAGTCTGATAATCGATAGGTATCCGCTCTTCGAAAAGCTGGCAGCCGGCGTTACTCTGTGTGCAGATATGGAGCAGGTCGGACGACACCCCGTCGGATACATCTATCATGGAGGTGGGAACTATCCCGTGTTCCGCCAGCAGGGTTACGATATCCTTTCTGGCCTCGGGTTTTAGCTGGCGTTCCAAAAGATATTCCTTCCCTGCAAAATCGGGTTGGAAGTCTTTGTCGCCGTCGAACACTGTCTTTTCCCTTTCCAGTAGCTGCAGCCCCATATAAGATGCTCCCAAATCGCCTGAAACATAAATCAGATCGGTGTTTTTGGCGCCGTTGCGGTAGACTATTTTCTCCTCTTCCGCCGTACCGATACAGGTAATGCTGATGGTGAAGCCGGTAAGGGAGGAAGTGGTGTCCCCTCCTATGATATCCACCCCGTAAATCTCACAGGCCAGCCTCAATCCGCTGTAGAACTCTTCGAGGTCTTCTACCGAAAACCGTTTTGATATCCCTAAAGAGACGGTGATCTGCTGTGGCTTCCCGTTCATGGCGTAAATATCGGAGAAGTTGATAACAGCCGCTTTATACCCGAGATGTTTCAGCGGGGTATAGACGAGATCGAAATGGATCCCCTCCAATAAGAGATCGGTAGTTACGAGCGTTCGTTTCGCGCCATTATCCACGACGGCAGCGTCGTCACCCACGCCTTTGATGGAACTCTCCTGCGAGAGCTTGATATCTTTGGTCAGGTGGTCGATCAACCCGAATTCGCCCAATGTCGCTATTTCTGTCCGTTGCATATAAATAATGAATAAAAAGAGGTTGTCTGAGAATTACTCTTATCAAGTATTACAGACACCCTCTTTTATAAAGAATAAAGTTGATTATATTTTTTGAATAATGGTCCGCATGATCTCCGCCATCTTCGGTTGGGCGATCTTGGCAGCTTCCTGTACATCTTCGTGCGATACCTCTACGATTTTGCCGATCACGCCTAAGTCGGTGATGATGGAGAATGCCAGCACTTTCATCCCTGCGTGGTTGGCCACGATCACTTCGGGTACGGTGGACATACCCACGGCGTCTCCCCCGATAATACGCAGGAAATTGTATTCGGCAGGTGTCTCAAAAGTCGGTCCCTGAAGGCCGATATAGACACCGTGTTGCAGCTTGATATTTTTTTCTTTGGCGATCTCCATGGCCATCAGTCGCAGCGATTTGTCATATGCCTCGCTCATATCGGGAAAACGGGTGCCCAATTCATTGAAGTTCTTCCCGTGGAGCGGATGCTCGGGGAACAGGTTGATATGGTCTTCAATCAGCATGATGTCGCCTACATCGAAACTGGAGTTCATCCCTCCTGCCGCATTGGATACGAATAGGTATTCGATATTCAATGCCTGGAAAACACGGATGGGAAAGGTGACCTGCTTCATATCATATCCTTCGTAATAGTGGAAACGCCCCTGCATGGCCAGTACTTTCTTGCCGCCGAGCGTACCGACGATCAGTTTTCCGCTATGGCCTTCTACCGTGGAGACGGGAAAGTTAGGTATCTCCGTATAGGGGATTTCGTTCTTCTCCTCGATCTCATGTACCAGTTCACCCAGGCCGGTGCCTAAAATAATAGCTGTATTAGGGATTTCGGTAATTCTATTCTTTAAATAATCCGCTGTTTGTTTGATAGTTTCTAACATGTTCTAAAATATTATTATTAAATTGTTCTTGTTCTTTCTCATTAATGAATGTTACGTGCACCGGGATGTAATAGAGTATTTTCTTCATCTCTTCATCGAGATAAGGCAATTCTCTGAGACGGACAGCATCCTTCTCGGTGGTGAGGATGACCTTGTTGTTGTCATCCACCTCTACCGTATGGATCAATTCCCGGATAGATTGTATGTCTTTCTCTTTAAAAGAGTGGTGATCGGGAAAAAATTTCGTGTAGAGGTTGTAGGTGATAAGTTCTACCTTATCTACAAGAGGTTGGGGTGAGGCTATGCCTGCCACTAAAAAGACATGTTTCTTGCGAATATCCAGTGCCTGTAGTGGTCCACCCTGCAACTTCGGAAAGAGAGGCATTATCATTCCGTAATCGAGGCCGGTGAAATAGAGTTGTTGAAAAGCATAAAGTGCTAATCCGTTCGTATAGATCCGGAAATCAATGGGCTGCATATCAGGGTCACATTTGGTGACTATGATGATGGACGCCCTTTCTTTGCCTTTCAGCGGTTCGCGTAGTGATCCCGCGGGTAACAACCGGTCTTCGAAAACGGGACGGTTACTATCCACCAATAGGATGGAGAGTGAAGGTCGTACATAGCGGTGTTGAAAGCCGTCGTCGAGAAGGATCACATCGGGACGCTCCTCTTTTTCAATAGAAAGGATTTTGCTGATACCACTCACCCGGTCTTTATCGACAACAACCAATGCTTCCGGGAATTTTTGCTTGATCTGCAGGGGTTCATCTCCCACATCGTGTGCTTTCGAATCGGTGTCGACAATCTTAAAACCGTTGCTTTTTCGTTTGTAGCCTCTGCTGAGCACTGCTACTTTGTATATCGGTGATAATAACCTGATGAGATATTCAATATGCGGAGTTTTGCCCGTACCGCCTACAGTGAGGTTACCCACACAAATCACCGGAATATCGAATGATGTTTGTTTGAGTATCTTTTTGTCGAACAGTGCATTCCGGAAATTCACACCAAGGCCGTAGAGCCAGGCTAACGGCGACAATGATCGACGTATTTCGGCGGAAGGTTTGTCCTTTTCCATTTAGTGTCCTTTTTTGTTAAGCCAAAATAACGGTTAAGCGAGAGCAATGTCAAGCTTGTTCGTTAAGCTATGAGTAGAGGCTGAACTTGTTCTGACTATACCATAGCAAGAACTATTTCGATAAGTGAGAGCAGAAACAAAGCTTGCTTTGGTTGTGCCGAACGTAGAAATAGTGCAATAAAATTGAAAATGACCAATTCTATTGAATATTCAAATTATACGGAATTCTTGCCTGGATATAATCCTGCTCTTTGATATCTTTTAGCAGCATAAACATCTCGTAACTTTCACCCAGATATTCTTTCATTGTCCGGGCAACCAGTTCCTCCTTCCGGGGGTTGAGCAGTTCATCGAAACGAGAACGGAGTTTCGGATACTCGAATACCACATAACTCTTACCCAGATTAGCCATCTCGGCAGCTATTTCGATGGCTCTCTCAATCCCACCCAGTTCATCCACCAGCCCGATCTCTTTGGCTTGGTTCCCGGTCCACACACGGCCTTCGGCATAGAGCGCCATCGAGTCTTTTGGCATGTCGCGCCCTTCCGAACAGCGTGTCAGGAAGAGATCATAACCTCTCTCGACCATGGACTGGAGCAATTGTTTCTCTCTTTCGTTGAAGGGACGTATAACGTTACCAAAATCGGAAAACTCATTGGTTTTCACCTCATCGGTAGATATTCCGAGTTTTTTTGCAGTCCCCTCAAAACTCGGGATAGCACCGAAAACACCAATCGATCCGGTCAGGGTAGTAGGCTGGGCAACTATCTTATCGGCATTGCAGGCGATATAATAACCGCCGGATGCCGCCATATCGCCCATAGAGACCACAACCGGTTTTTCCGCTTTCAGGTCGGTGATGGCTTTCCATATCTGTTCGGAGGCATAGGCACTACCGCCCCCCGAGTTGATACGGAATACCACCGCTTTTATCTCTTTATCTTTTCTCAGTTTCTCGATCTGATCCACCATATATTTATCCTGTATGTTGGATGATCCGGTACCTGAAATTATATTCCCGTGCGCATATAAGATGGCGATCGTATTGTCGGTCTTCTTTACGGTTTTCGTGGTTACCGATTTCATATTGGTCACGGTCGCCGACGGGATCTTTGCATCTTCATCGATGTCGAGCAGGCTCCTCAGGTAATCCTTCATCTCCGTTTCATACAGGAGGGTATCTACCAGATTGGCTGAAAGCAGGAAGTCGGTCGATTGTACGGCAGGCAGGTTGTTGGCCAGCGAGTCGATATTGGCAATTGTAAGTGAACGCGATTCCGCCAGATCACTTCTGAGGAAGCTCCATGCATCGTTCAGGAAAGAGCTTACCTGTTCCCTGTTGGCTTCACTCATTTCGTTCTGGGTAAACGGTTCCACTGCCGATTTGTAGGTTCCCACCTTGAATATCTGCATTTCGATCCCCAGCTTATCGAGGGCATCCTTATAAAAGACCGGTATCGAGGCCAGACCGTGGAGGTCGAGCATTCCCTGGGGATTGATGGCCACTTTATCTGCTACGGAAGCAAGGTAATAGCCTCCCTGGGTATAGGTATCGGCATAGGCGACGATAAATTTCCCGCTCTCCTTGAAATTTTCCAGTTCATGGCGGATCTCGGCTAATGTGGCCATGGAGGCGGTCATGATACGGGAATCGATATAGATCCCCTTTATTTTATCGTTATTCTTTGCTTTCCTGATGGCACTCACAATATCGTTCAAACCCATAGGCAAAGGACGGTTAGAGCCTATCATAGAGGTAAACGGATCCTCTTCGGGTGTGCGTTCCATGATAGAGCCATTCAAGCGGAGATTCAACACCGTATTGTCTTGAAGGATAAATTTCTCACCGCCCGACATAGATCCGAGAAAAGATCCTATTGCCCCAAAGAAAAAGATCATTGCAATTATAGAAAAGAGAATGTTCGCGATAACAAAGCCCAAAGCGGACGCGAGCACGATTTTTAGAAAATCCTTCATAGAGTAATTATTAATTGATTATTAGTACAAAAATAGAGAAAAAAGAGTTATACCCCAAGTTAATTTACATATTCTTAATTAATTTCATTTGTCCGTTTTTACCGTTGGTAGTAATTTTGATGCGTGAAGATTATGCTCAATGGAAAGGAGTATTATTCCTTAAAAAAACATAAATAGGGATAAAAACCTCCTGGTTCACGCAGCGTTTTTTCTTGTTCTTCATCTAATAAAATGAACTGCGGTTAAGAATGGATGATTCGCAACTTGTCATAGCATGTAAGAAACAGGACCGTAATGCCCAGAAAATATTGTACGAGCGGTATGCTCCTATGATGATGGCGGTATGTTTACGTTACAGCGGGGAAGAAGAGACAGCCCGGGACTTGTTGCACGATGGATTTATCCGGGCTTTCACGCAGATCGGCTCGTTTTCGGGCAAGGGTTCTTTTGAAGGTTGGCTCAGACGGATTTTCGTGAATTTGGCATTGGAGAATTACAGGAAAGAGAAGCAGAAGTACCGGTTTATGGAGGAATACAGCTATGTCAATGCCGATGAGTCGGAAATCCAGGCGGATAATTCACTGGATATTGAAAATATCCCCAGGGAAGAGGTACTCGACATGATAAAGAATTTACCGCCCGGATACAGGACAGTGTTTAACATGTATATTTTCGAAGAGATGTCGCACAAAGAAATTGCCCGGGTGTTGGGTATTAATGAAGCTGCGTCGCGTTCGCAATTTTTCAGGGCAAAGAATATGCTGCGGAAGAAAATTTCAGCCATCCTGCATAACAATCAAAGACAGATACAATGATGTCAGATAACGATATTAGAAAAGGATTTCAATCAAAACTCAGCGGTTTTGAAGCGCCTGTCCCGCCAAATGGCTGGGATAGCGTGGAGCGGTCGTTGAAGGCAGCTGCGGCTGCCCGGACGGTACTTCGCCGAAGATGGTATGCCGGTTCGGCAGCCGCTGTGGTGGTACTGCTCGTCGGCAGTATACTGTTTATCCGAAATCCTATGGAGCAGGGGGAGACGATGGTTTCCGAATCGGCTTCTACAACATCCCCGACCGGTAATACTCCGGATTCCGGTACAGAGATGGCTTCCGCTTTGGAATCAGTGTCAGAACCGATTACCCGGCCGGTTGAATCCAGGCAGCTTTTGGCTGCAAGGTCTTCCGGAAAAGCTGAAACCGGAAAAAAATCGGTTATTCGCTCATCCTCTCCGGCGGGAATGCTGGCGGCATGGATGAAGCGTGAAAAGTTAGGGAGTGAGAATGCAGAGAAGAAAGTGGAAGCCGGCACACTTCAACTAATGACAAAACCTGAGGAAAAGGAGGTGGTCCAGGAGGATGAAAAGTTGTACGAAGAAGAAACAATTACAGTCGGGGGAAATGAGAAAATTCTTTTTGCCGAAGCGGGTGCACCCGAAAGGGGGCAAGGAACCCTTTTGCTTGCCGTCAATGGCGGAGGGGGGCTGACCGGCTACCAACAAACGGTAAACTCGCCCATGACTTTGAGGGCGGCTTCTGTAAATACAGACAACAAATATATGACGGAAGCCAATAAAAACTTACAGGTCCAGACCAATAATGCGACGAACAATGTTTCTGAAATGGAACATGATCAACCGGTGTCATTCGGTATCACGGTTTCCAAATATCTGTTCGACGATCTTTCCGTTGAAACCGGCCTTGTTTACTCTTATCTTCACTCTAAATCCAGGAATACCAATGATAATTTCAAAGTGCAGGAAGTGCAAAAACTTCATTATCTGGGTATCCCGTTGAATGTGAACTACAATATTTTCTCTTTGGGACAACTGAATGTGTATGCTTCCATAGGAGGAATGGTGGAGAAAGATATATATGGTGAATTCCGGAAAATCAAAGAAGGGCAGGCATCTGCGAATTTCAATAGCGCAGCAGAAGGATCGGAAGAGAAGGAAATTACAAAGATATCCCAAGAGAATCCCCAGATATCGGTCAATGCCGGTGTGGGACTTTCCTATCCTATCTACGACAGGCTGAGGTTCTATGGGAAAGTAGGGGGAGCCTATTATTTTGATGCGAAAAACCAATATAAGACTATTTATTCCGACAGGAAGATCGTGATGGATATTAATGTGGGATTAAGGTATGAATTTTAATATTAATATAAAATAGAAAGTAGAAATGAAAAAAGTAATTTTGTTTTTGAGTGTTATCGGAGCAACACTTCTGATGACATCCTGTTTGGGAGAAGGAGGGAATAATTATACAGATAGCTCTTTTGTATATTTAGATATGGATGAGAGGGGACAGATCTACGGAAAGACTTTCTCACGTTGGTCGGGTTATTCTCGGGTAATTACTACCAGCTCTATGTTGACCATGGATCCCGGCACATTTAAATTTATGGTATACAGTTGGGATGAAGCGAATGGAACTGCCCCAATTACAGTGGACGGTCAAAGTTTCCAGGCTGACATAGTACAGCTTGCAGACAAAGTAATAGACATCTCCCAAAAAAGCCTGAACATGGGTGGAATTCCGGTAGTGGAAGAGCCGGTAGGCTTTGATGAGATCCTGGATCCTCTTTATAGTAACTCCAGAAGCTTTATGAGGGACTACTGGATTATCGAATATGGTTATTCAGCTAAAAAAGGTGAAACGGGCCGGGTTGAATTCTATAAAAGAGATGAATTGAATGAGAAGGGAGAAATAGTAATTGAAGCCCATCTTACTCTAACCGGTACACCGGACGGTACAACCGTTGAAAAGAGGGGGGATGCCATTGCTCTTAATATGGGTCAGTTGCGTTCGCTGGCAGAAGGCTCTCAAGATAAAAAGTTGAAGATAAGATTTGCTTATTACAAGAATAAGGGTGACAATACGGAGCCGGAGTTGGTTGAATTGCAAAATGCTGTGGAGTGGAATATTAGTGAAGAGAACTAAGTTTTACTGTCATATAATAGAAAACGACAGCTCCTCGATAACAGGAGCTGTCGTTTTTTACTGACGTCGTGATCAATGAAACTCTTCTCTTTCAAAAAAATCATGTACCTTTGCAATCCAAAATCAAAAAGGAATGTGGAGGGATATTTTTATCACTATTGCGCAGCTCATTGTCGCGTCTCCCCGGGCATGGAAAGATGTGGAAAAGGAAAAGAGGACGCAGCATGAGTTCCTTTACCGTTTCCTTCATCCCATATTCGGAATCATTGCCTTCACCTCTTTTGTGGGAGGTCTGTGGTTCGTAAGGGAAGGGAATGTGGAGAATGCGTTGAAGGGCACTATTATCAGTGTTGTAGGAGTCTACGGCGGTTATTTTATTGCTGCTTATCTGCTGAATGAAATTGCTCCCCGCTTTGGTTTAAGCAAGGACCTGTCCCGCTTTCAGCAATTCACAGGCTATGCTTCAGTAGTACTCTATGCCTTGTTTATCGTTACACCTTTTCTATCAGAACTCTTTATTCTCTGGTTATTGGTGCTTTACACCATTTATGTGGTGAATGTTGGATCCATTTATTTTATGAAAGTACCAAAAGCAAAAGTCACTGATTTTACGGCAGTAGCATCTGCCATTATCATTCTGTCGCCGGTACTTATCTGTACTCTTTTTTCCTATTTGATAAAGTAATGAAGCAAGCAGCTATCAATATAAAGAACAAACGCGCCACGTTCGATTACGAACTGGTTGAAACCTTTACGGCAGGTATTGTTCTTACCGGCACCGAGATCAAGTCGATCCGGCTGGGAAAGGCGAGCCTGGTAGATACTTATTGTTTCTTCGAGCGGGGAGAATTATGGGTGCGTAATATGCATATTGCCGAATATTTTTACGGTACCTATAATAATCATAGTGCCCGGCGCGACCGTAAACTGCTCCTCAATAGAAACGAACTGCGCAAACTTTCCCGTCTTACCAAAGAGACCGGATTTACTATTATTCCCATCCGTCTGTTCATCAATGAAAAAGGATTGGCCAAAATTGTGATTGCGGTAGCGAGAGGGAAAAAGCAGTACGATAAGCGCCAGTCCCTGAAAGAAAAAGAGGACAAGAGATCAATGGACAGGATGTTTAGGAAGTGAAAAGTGAAAAGTGAAAAGTTAAAAATTAAAAGTTAGGAAGTGGAGGAGTGAGAAGCAGGAAGCGGTTTCGTAATGATATAGTTTATCCGGCGTTCAGGAAATCGGGCTATACCACATTATGGTTGTTGAAGATTATTTTACCCGTTTCCCTGGTCGTGAGATTGTTGGATTATTACGGCATACTCGTGTTTTTTGCCGGTCTTCTCGACCCTGTTTTTATTTATCTGGGATTGCCCGGCAGTACCGCCATTGTTTTTATCACCAGTATTTTCCTTCCACTCTACGCGCCGCTGGCTATTATCACCTCCATGTCGATCACCCTGAGGGAACTCACTATTCTGGCGCTGATGTGCCAGATATCTCACAATCTTCCGGTAGAAAGTGCTATTCAGGCGAAGACCGGAACACCCTTCTGGACTGTCACCACTTTGCGGATCACAATGAGTGTTGTCGTAGGGTTGTTGTTGAATCTGATCCTGCCGCAGGATATGGGAAATCCTGTTTTTGTGCAGACAGACGTAGCCGTAATAACCTCATTGGGCGATCTGTTGCTGCTTTGGCTGAAAAGCTCGTTACAGGTAATGCTTCTTATTGCCGTAATTGTTTTTTCACTGAATCTGCTTTACAGTCTCCTCCATGCTTACAGGCTGATCCCTAAACTGAGCAAGGGTATTGAACCGTTACTGAGGTTTTTCGGCCTGCCGGCAAGTACCGGATTTCTCTGGCTTATCGGCTATATTGTGGGGCTGGCATACGGGGGTGCGCTGATGATGGATCAGATGAAGGAGGGAAAGGTGAACAGAACCGATGCTAATTTGTTGAACTATCATCTTGCCATGTCTCATTCCGTACTGGAAGATAATATCCTTTTCATCGCGCTTGGCGTATCCGTCTGGTGGATACTGGGTGTACGGCTGTTGGCGGCATGGATAGTGGTATGGGGGAGAAGAATTATTTTGAAGTTGAGGTTTGGCAGTTCAGGTTGAAGATTCAAGATTCAAGATTCAAGATTCAAGATTCAAAATTGTAAATGGAAAATTACTGTGGATGGTTCGGGAATCTATTCTGAGCCTAATTGAAACAAAATATGACAAAGAAGAAAATAGAGGATATTTTGCCTGGGCGCATCCTGATCCTGGATGGTGCGATGGGTACAATGATACAACGTTACGGTCTTACCGAAGCCGATTTTCGGGGTGAGCGGTTCAAAGATTTCGATCGGTTGCTCAAAGGCAATAACGACCTGCTTTCGCTTACCCGTCCCGATGTGATTGGTGATATCCATCGTGAATACCTGGCTGCCGGTGCCGATATCATCGAGACCAACACTTTCAATTCCACGTCGATCTCGATGCAGGATTACCATATGAGCCATCTGGCCCGTGAGATTAATCTGGCAGCAGCCCGGCTGGCACGTGAAGCAGCCGATGAGTTTACCCGGAAAACGCCTGAGAAACCCCGGTTTGTGGCGGGATCCATCGGACCAACCAACAAGACGGCATCGATGAGTCCCCAGGTAGAGAACCCCATGTTCCGTTCGGCAGTCTTTGACGACTTCAAAGCAGCTTATAAAGAACAGATCAGCGCATTGGTGGAAGGTGGAGTAGACATCCTTCTGATAGAGACTATTTTTGATACGCTCAACGCGAAAGCAGCTATTTTTGCTGCTGAGGAGGTAGCGGAAGAGACCGGTATAAAAACGCCTGTCATTCTTTCCGTTACCATTTCCGACAGGGCAGGACGAACCCTTTCGGGGCAGACGCTGGGCGCTTTTGTCGCTTCCGTCAGCCATGCCAATCCATTGGCTATCGGGCTGAACTGCTCGCTGGGAGCAGCTGAACTAAAGCCTTATGTGAAAGAACTGGGGCGTATCGCACCTTTCTATATCAGCACTTATCCCAATGCCGGATTACCCAATCAACTGGGTGAGTATGACGAGACCCCGGAAAAAATGGCCGCACAGATCAAAGAGTTTGTGGACGAAGGTCTGGTAAATATCATTGGCGGATGTTGCGGTACAACTCCTGCCCATATTGCCGAATATGTACGTATAGTAGAAAATGGTGTACCTCATCAAAAGGCTTCTCCTCCGGAATACCTGCGGCTTTCGGGATTGGAGATGCTGGAGGTGTCGCCCCAGATCAATTTTATGAATATCGGGGAGCGGTGTAACGTGGCCGGATCGAAGAGGTTTTTGCGATTGATTCAGCAAAAGAACTATGAGGAGGCGCTCGATATTGCCCGTAAGCAGGTAGAGGACGGGGCTCAGGTGCTCGATATCAATATGGATGACGGGCTGCTCGATGGGGTGGAGGAGATGACCAGTTTCCTGAACCTGTTGGCATCCGATCCCGATGTGTCGCGCGTACCTATCATGATTGATTCCTCAAAATGGGAAGTATTGGAAGCCGGCTTAAAATGTGTGCAGGGAAAATCAATTGCCAACTCCATTTCGTTGAAGAACGGAGAGGCGGAATTCCTGCATCAGGCACGGTTAGCGCAGCGCTATGGGGCGGCAGTAGTGGTAATGGCTTTCGATGAGACGGGACAGGCCGACACCTTCGAACGCCGTATCGAGATATGCGGTCGTGCTTATAGATTACTTACCGAAGATGGTTTTGATCCGAAAGATATTATTTTCGACCCTAACGTGCTGGCTATTGCTACGGGGATCGATGAACATAAGAATTATGCGGTAGATTTCATTAAAACCGCGCGATGGATCAAGGATAACCTGCCGCATGCCAAAGTGAGTGGAGGAGTGAGCAATCTTTCTTTCTCATTTCGTGGGAACGATTATGTGCGGGAAGTGATGCATTCCGTTTTTCTCTATCACGCCATTCGTGCGGGGATGGATATGGGTATCGTGAATCCGGCACAATCGGTGATCTATGAGGATATCCCTGCCGACGTGAAAGAACTGGCCGAAGATGCGGTGCTGAACAGGCGCGATGACGCTACCGAGCGGATGATGGCTTATGCCGAAAAGATCAAAGGAGAAAAAAATCCGGAAGCGGAAAAAGGCAAAACAGAGGAGTGGCGTACGCTTCCCCTTGAAGAGCGGTTGAGTCACGCATTGGTAAAAGGGATTGGGGATTACATGGAAGAGGATCTTGCCGAAGCGCTGCAAGCCTATCCCCGTGCGGTGGATATTATCGATAAGCCGTTGATGGATGGGATGAACCGGGTGGGCGATCTCTTCGGTGCGGGGAAAATGTTCCTTCCGCAGGTAGTAAAGGCGGCGCGCACCATGAAAAAAGCAGTCGCGATCCTGCAACCTACCATTGAAGCCGAGAAAGCGACCGGTGATTCACAACGCAAAGCAGGAAAGATAGTACTCGCCACAGTGAAGGGAGATGTGCATGATATTGGTAAGAACATTGTCTCCATTGTATTGGCCTGCAATAATTATGAAATTATCGACCTGGGGGTAATGGTACCTCCCGAAAAGATTATCGAAACGGTAATCAAGGAACAACCCGATATTGTAGGGTTAAGCGGATTGATCACTCCGTCGCTTGAAGAGATGGCTATTGTAGCAACCGAGATGGAAAAAGCAGGTTTCAGTCTCCCTTTGCTGATCGGTGGAGCTACTACTTCTAAACTGCATACGGCACTGAAGATAGAGCCGAAATACAGTCTGGGTCCCGTAGTCTATGTCAAAGATGCCTCGCAAAGCCCGTCGGCAGTTGCTAACCTGATGAGCCCCGGTAACAGGAACGACTATATCCGGAAAGTAAAGAATGAGTATACGGTATTGCGCGAGAACAGTACACGGAAAGTGGTCGAACTGGTTTCGTTAGAGGAGGCCAGAAAAAATGCTTTCAGTATTGACTGGAACGGATATGAGTTTCTCACTCCCCGTACATTGGGACGTGTGAAACTGGAACATATCGATATGGCGGAGATTATTCCCTATATCGATTGGAAATTCTTTTTCCATGCCTGGAATATGTCTGCCAAATTCCATACTGTCACCAAAACGGAACGCACTAAAGAGGCTCGTGACGCATGGTTGGCCGGATACCGCGAGGACGACCGTGAAAAGGGGCGGGAAGCCGAGAAGCTATATGACGATGCCGCAGACATGCTGCAAAAGTTCGTCGATGAAAAGGCTGAATATGTCAAAGCGGTTTTTGGGATATATGAAGCATACAGTGAAAATGATACAATTTTCGTCGACGGTACGCCTTTCCCGTTCCTGCGCCAGCAGAAGAAGAACGACAAGAATGAGTACTTCTGCCTGAGTGATTTTATTGCGCCACGCCATACGGGGAAGAAAGATTATATCGGTGCTTTCGCCGTTACTGCGGGAGTGGGAGCGGAAGAGCAGATGGGCCGTTATGAGGCGGAAGGTGATGAATATGCTGCCCTGTTGATGAAGTCGTTGCTCGACCGGCTTGCGGAGGCAGCTACAGAATGGTTGCATGCCAAAGTGCGTCGTGAATACTGGGGGCATGCAGCAGAAGAAAACATCTCGATTGCCGAGATGTTCGCTGTGAAGTATGAAGGGATACGCCCCGCGGTGGGTTACCCCTCTATTCCGGATCAGACAATGAATTTCCTGCTGCATGATGTGCTTGCCACCCCGGAGATCGGTATCTTGCTCACTGAGAACGGTGTTATGTATCCCAATGCATCGGTCAGCGGACTCTTTTTCGCCCATCCGCAATCAAAATATTTTGCCATAGGGGAGATATCGAAAGAGCAAGTAGCTGATTATGCCAGACGTAGAAATGTGACACCCGACGAGATTCGCAAGTTCCTGCTGGCTAATTTAGCATAGTTGACAGAAAGGTTTTGTATCTTTGTACACATAATTCAGAGATATCATGCGAAGTTTCGGAAGCGACAATAATTCCGGTGTAGATCCGCGAATCATGCAGGCACTGATGAGTGCCAATAACGATCATACCATAGCCTATGGCGATGATCCGTGGACCCATGAGGCGGGGGAGGCTGTTCGTGCGCTCCTCGGAGAGAAAGAGGTGGAATCTTTCTTTCTCTTTAACGGGACGGGAGCCAATGTAGTGGCTTTGCAGGCTTGTACATTACCGTTTCATTCAATCTTTTGTGCCGCTACTGCCCATATCGCAGTGGATGAGTGCGGCGCACCTGTGAAGATGACAGGTACAGCGTTGAAAGAGGTTCCCACATCCGATGGTAAGCTCACTCCGGATCTGGTGCGTCCTTATCTGCATGGCTTTGGCTTTGAGCACCATTCCCAGCCAAAAGTGATTGCCATTTCGCAGACCACGGAACTCGGTACTATTTATACTCCCCAGGAGATAAAAGCGCTGGCCGACCTGGCACACAGTCATAATATGTTTCTTTTTATGGATGGAACACGTGTGGCCAACGCCTGTGCTTTTCTGGATGTCCCGTTGAGGGAGATGACCATTGACGCAGGCGTGGATATTTTTACACTGGGAGGAACGAAAAACGGACTGATGTTCGGTGAGGCGCTTGTACCGCTGCGTAAGGAATTAGCTGAAAACATCAGGTATTACCGGAAGCAGACCACTCAGCTCTATTCTAAAATGCGGTTTATCTCCGCACAGTTTATTCCTTACCTGAATGAAAACATCTGGCTGAAGAACGCGAAAAAATCCAACGATGCGGCCCAGAAGCTCTATGATGAAATAGACAGGATTGGAGGGATAGAGATTACACAACCGGTACAGTCGAATGCTCTCTTTCTGATCCTTCCCCGGGAGATTACTGATAAATTACGGGAGAGATATTTCTTTTACGATTGGGATGAATCCCGGAACGAGGTCCGCCTTGTGTGTTCGTGGGATACTACCGAAGAGGATATTAGGGATTTTGTCGATTATCTGGGAGAATTAATTAAAAGTGAAAAATTAAAAATTAAAAATTAAAAGAAGTTTCAGATTTAAAGTTTGTACTACTCTTATTCATTGGTAATTAGTAATTATCAATTAGTAATTAAATAAAAAATATGTTCGAATTTTTAGACGTTTACCCCTGGCTGTTGCCTTTTATCATTTTCTTTGGCCGTATTATCGATGTTACTCTGGGTACCCTGCGAATTATTTTCGTTTCCAAAGGGGCAAAAAATATAGCCCCTATCATCGGTTTTGTAGAGGTCTTTATCTGGATAGTAATTATCTCACAAATTCTGGTCCGTGCCAACGACATAGTTTCCTATTTGTCGTATGCCGCCGGTTATGCCACGGGAAATTACGTAGGTATCCTTATTGAGAACCGGATCGCTTATGGTATTTTGCTCTGTCGTATTTATACGCAGAAAAACGGAAAAGAACTGGTGCAGATGCTCAATCAGGTGAATTTTGGCGCTACGATGACTCACGGCACGGGTTCGACCAATGAAGTGGATATCATAGAGACCGTTGTGGATCGGAAGGAGATGAAGACGCTGGCGCTTATGCTGACTCAATTCGACAGCAATATTTTTTATGTGGTGGAAGATGTACGCACCAAGAAGAACGGTATTTTTCCGAAACGGAAGACGATCCTGTCGCGCTGGCGAGTCGGGAAATGAAGAAGGCGGCGCTAAAGGTCGTCCGCCTGCATTCTCTTCGCCTCTTGCCAGATCACTTCCATCTCGTCCAGCGTCATATCTTTCAGCGATCGTCCCTGTTCTTTTACCTTCTTCTCCATATAGTCGAAACGGTAGATGAATTTCCGGTTGGTGCGTTCCAGCGCATTATCAGGATTTACCTTGTAGAGGCGGGCGGCGTTGATGACACTGAAAAGCAGGTCGCCGAATTCGGCTTCGATCCGGTCACTATTCATCTTTTCAATCTCGACCTCTAATTCTCCTAACTCCTCTTTTACCTTATCCCACACATCATGACGTTGGTTCCAGTCAAATCCGGCATTGCGTGCCTTGTCCTGGATCCGGTAGGCTTTCACCAGTGCGGGAAGGGCAGCAGGTACACCCTCCAATACCGAATGTTTCCTTCCTTTTTCTTTCAGTTTGAGTTGCTCCCAGGACTGTTCTACCATCCCGGCTGAATCGGCCTGTTGATCGCCAAAAACATGGGGATGACGGAAGATCAGTTTGTCGCACAGGGAATTACAGATGTCAGCTATATCGAATGCCTGCTTCTCTTCCCCTATTTTAGCATAAAATACCACATGAAGTAACAGGTCTCCCAGTTCCTTTTTGATTTCGGCATTGTCGTTGTTGAGGATCGCTTCCGCCAACTCATACGTTTCCTCTATAGTGTTTGCCCTGAGGCTTTCGTTGGTCTGTTCCCTGTCCCAGGGGCATTTCTCCCGCAACTCATCCATGATGTCGAGCAAACGGCCGAATGCCTCCAGTTTCTGTTGTCTGTTGTCCATATCTACAAATTGAAGAGACGCCTGAACGGCGCCTCCTCATAAATTTAATTATTTCTGAGATTGAATTATTTTCTGAAATTTTTTAAACCCGTCTGCAGGAATTCCACATAGTTATCTACACTCTCGTCATAAGCGTGTGAAGGAGAAAGCGGTTTTCCCTTATGGTCGAGTACCACGTAAAAGGGTTGTGACTGGGTGCCGAACTTGTGGCGCTGCAGGTAACTCCACTTGTCGCCTACTGTACGCAGCTTTGACGTCCTTCCGTTTTCATCGACTTCGATTGTTTCGGGCAGCCGTGTACGTTCGTCCACCATGAGCACGATAAATACAAACTCCTCGTCGATCAATTCCCTCACACGGTCGTCAGCCAGTACTGTGGCATCCATCTTGTGGCAGTTCACGCAGCCGTGGCCGCCAAATTCCAGCAGTACCGGCTTGCCCGTCTGTGCGGCATAGGCCATTCCGGTTTCATAATCGTCGAAGACCTGGTTCATCGGGTTATGTGCCAGCTTGAAATCCTGAGTCGACAATGGCGGCACGATGGAACTGATGGGTTTCAGCGGTGCCCCCCATAAACCGGGCACCAGGTAGATGGTAAAGGCAAAGGAGAGTATGGCCAGGAAGAGCCTGAAAAGAGGCACATGGGACAAGTCGCTGTCGCCGTGTAGTTTGATTTTTCCCAGGAGGTAGAGTCCCAGTAATGCGAAGATGACGATCCACAACGAGAGGAATATATCACGGTTGAGGATACCCCATCCGCCGGAGAGGTCGGCTACCGATAAAAATTTCAGGGATACGGCCAGCACGATGAATCCGAGCACCACTTTCACAGCGTTGAGCCAGCTTCCCGACTTGGGTAATGTCTTGAGCCAGGAGGGGAAGATGGCAAACAGTGTGAACGGGATAGCCAGGGCAAAGGCAAAACCGAACATGCCCAGGGCGGGAGCCAGGAAGTTGCCTTGTGTGGCGGCATCCACCAACAACCATCCAATGATCGGACCTGTACAGGAGAAGGAAACCAGTGCCAGGGTAAATGCCATGAAGAACAGGCTGATAATTCCCGTGGTGCTGTCCACCTTACTGTCCATCTTATTGGTCCATGATGAGGGAAGTACGATCTCGAAAGCTCCCATGAAGGAGAAGGCAAAGGTGATGAGCAGGGCAAAGAAGATCAGATTGAATACCGGGCTCGTAGCGATATTATTCAGTGCGGCGGCGCCGAAGATGGCGGTGATGATCAGCCCCAGCGTCACATAGATGATGATGATGGAGAGACCGTATATCGTGGCATCCTGTATGGCTTTCCTGCGGCTCTTCTTGTTCCTGTTCAGGAAGAAACTGACCGTAATGGGGATCATCGGCCAGACGCAGGGAGTAATCAAGGCGGCAAAGCCCCACAAAAGACCTTTCAGGAAGATGCTCCACAGGGAGGCGTCGGCATGGTCGTCCGCCCCAAGCGCGTTCAACTCTTCAATGACCGGCGACCAGAGCTGTTCCCTGTCGGCACTGGTTAAAGAGACCGGGGTATCCGGGGCAATTGTTTCTTCTGTTGTATCTGCCGGTACTCCTGTTTCCGCAGGAGTGGAAGGCAAGGCACTCTCTCCGGTGGATGTGCTTCCGGCTACTGTTACCGAAGCGGGCAGGTCGGATGCAGCGAATGAGAAATCTACCGGTAACGGAGGTGTACAGGTCTGGTCGTTACATGCCTGTGCACGCACGTTCCCTTCGATGGAAAAACCGGCCTTGTCGGTTATTTTCAACCGCTGGGCAAAGGTGGTCGAACCGGTAAAGGTGCCAATCTCCATTCCGAAAATCTCGTCATGCTTCACTGTCGCTTTCTTATCGACCGACTGGAACTCGCCGACCGCTTCTGCGCCGGTTGTCTTGTCGAACTCGATCATGGTGGGGTTGGGGCCTCCATCCGGTATCTTCGTGTCGTACATATACCATCCCTGCTGGACAGAGGCCTTGGCAATGATGTTGACCTCCCCGTTTCCGGCATCTTCAAGGGAAAAATCCCAGGTGATTATATCCTGGGCAGATATAAAAGCTGTGAAGAGAAAGAGAAAACCAAAAAGAGTGGTTGCTATTTTTTTCATAACAATGACTATATTCTTTTGAAATTAAACGACA
>Ga0129314_1000131_pt1 | contig 98687 bp, 81 predicted proteins | sample O1111metagenome_FD_94431 | JGI IMG/M metagenome (GOLD analysis project Ga0129314, IMG submission 94431) | Orangutan individual fecal microbial communities from fecal samples from Wisconsin, USA - O1111 metagenome | ecosystem: Host-associated > Mammals > Digestive system > Large intestine > Fecal...
ATTGGGAATTCGTGGCAGTTTGCATTGTCTTCGATAATCTGCTGTGCTGCCTCCACCAGGTTGCGGCCGATTTCCTTCATGCGCTCTACCTTGTCATCCTGCATGATTACGTCCTTGGACCAGGAGAAGAAGTCGTTGTCGATAACCTTCCAGCCCGGGCTCATTGCCAGCATTGCGTGGTCGGTCTCAACACGAACGGCCCAGTCGGATCCGCCGATGCCTACGAAAGAGCATGCCTTCTGCTGGAAGAGTCTGTCCGGAAGACCTTCTTTGCCGGCTTCCTTCATCTGCATATTTGCACCGAAGAGCAGACCGGTATCGTGTCCCGGACCCATACGGTCGGTGATGATGTGGAAGAGACCGGATGCGCCGGATTCGTAGATTGGGTCTACGAACAGGAGACCGTCCGCCTCAACCATCTTCTGATACAGTGCCGCAAAATCATCCTTGCGGGTGCAAACCATGCCCTTGCCCATTACCAGGCCTCTAGAACATGCCACGCAGCCGGAGCAAGTCTGGATGTCCCAGTCAAACAGGTGGACAAATTCAATTTCCGCCCCCATCTTCTGAGCTTCTTCCAGAGCTACGCGGCACATGGTGTCGTTATTTCCGTTTTTGGTTCCCAAGGATACGCCTAAGATTTTCATATTAATTCCTCCATAGCTCGAATACTGTGTTAAAATATTTACATTTTGTAATATGAATATACATTAAAAAATGTCTGCAAACAAGCGGAAACCCTTGAAATTGCTATACATCATAGGTTATGGAATGCATGATTGAAGGGTTATAGTACAAAATGAGTCGGAAAAGACACAGAATTCCGGGGGAATTTTATCAAAAAAATAACGAAATCTATTGACCCGACGGCAGATTCCGCCAAAAGGAGATGCGGCGCGGCCGCTCGTTTTCTGTTGCTGTGGGACGTCGGCTGTTGGGGAAGGCGAAGCCGGCGGAAATGTGAAGATTTTGCTCCCCGAAACAAAACCACAGGTGTTCATTCGGCAATTAGAATTTGATAAGTAGATATAATTAAATATGCCTAGAATTTCAGAGCGACTTCACGCTAATTCTATAGTTTTAGCTGATTAGCGTGAAGTCTTTTTTTGTTATACACGGTTTCGCCGTGGAACTTCCTGTGTGCAAGTCGCACTTTTGAGAACAGTTCACGCTGAATCGGCGTTTTCTGTCAAAAAGCGTGAACTGCCTTCGAAAATCTAGGCATATGAGATTGTATATACAAACTTAGACAATATAATTAGAACTACGCGCTTTAACCGGGATTTTTTCTCACACCCTCGATGCTTCATTGATCGGCCTTCATTGATCGGTTTTATTTCCGGATTAATCTAATTCCAACCCCTTTACTTCGGTTTGTTCTGCAGTCCTTCCGTGATTTCTAAAATAATCCTCAAAACTTACAAAAAAGCAAAAAGAGGAAAACTCGTTTTCAAGTTTTCCTCTTTATAAACTTTAAGTTTATTGCCTATCCAAAACTAAGCGTTTACCTTGTCCTTCAGAGCCTTTCCTGCCTTGAAAGTAGGAGCTACAGAAGCCGGAATCTGAACAGTCTCGCCGGTCTGAGGGTTTCTGCCTTCTCTAGCGGCTCTGTTCTTTGCTTCGAAAGTTCCGAATCCAACCAGGGAAACCTTCTCCTTGGAAGCAAGAGTTTCACCAACGGTTTCAGTAAATGCGTTCAGCGCCTTCTCTGCATCTGCCTTGGAAAGTCCAGCCTTAGCTGCCATCTGTGCAATCAGTTCTGCCTTGTTCATATCAATTCTCCTTAGTAATCTTAATATTTTGGAGGTTCCGAAGTGAACCATCTCAATAGCTTTATCAATAATACCCTAAAATCAATATGGTTTCAAGTGCCTATACTGTGAAATTCGGGCAAAAAAAGTATTTTGAGTCAATTTTTCTGCATAGATTTTCCGACAATACGAATTAAGGGTTAATCTCCCGGACCATAAGTGGTACAATAAAAGCTAAACTGGGTATTAAGGAATAAAAGGAGATTACAAAGGGCAAAATGGTTACAACATTATTACTGAAACAATTGACGATTTTCTTTATCTATATGGCGGCCGGCTTTATGCTGGTAAAACTGGGAATCCTGAAAGGGGAGGACAGTAAGGTGCTATCACTGCTGTGCATCTACGTGCTGCTTCCCTGCGCCATTCTCAAATCCTATCAGGCGGAATACACGCCGGAACTGCGGGACGGATTCATGCTGGCCATGGGGGCGGCCGTCACCGCGCAGCTGGTTCTCATGGCGGTGACTTACGGTATCAGCGGAATTTGCCACTTGGATGCCACGGAAAAAGCATCGGTTATGTACCCGAACAGCGCGAACCTGATTCTTCCGCTGGTGGCCGGCGTTCTGGGAGATCACTACATGATTTATGCCAGCGCCTATTCCTGCGTGCAGGGTATTTTTATCTGGACCCACTGTACGTCCATGATGAAGGGCAGCCGGGACATGAACTGGAAGAAAGTCTTTCTGAACATCAACCTCATCACCGTGGTGGTGGGTATCATCATGTTTTTCGGGCAGATTCATCTGCCGCAGATGGCGCTGGACACCCTGGGGGGATTCTCGGCCGCTTTGGGACCGATCAGTATGATTGTAATCGGAATGCTTTTATATAATGTAGACTGGAAAAATATTTTCCAAAACGTCCGGGTGCACCTGGTGGTGGCTCTGAAAATGGTGATTCTGCCGTTGGGCGCGGCGGTGATATTCAAATGCACGCCGATTCGGACGCTGGCGGAAGACGGAGAGATGATTTTATTGGTGACCCTGTTCGCCATCATGGCGCCTTCGGCAACGCTGATTACACAGCTGGCGCAGATTAACGACCGGGACGAGCGATATGCGGCGGCGATTAACGCCATGACGACGGTGGTGTGCATCGTAAGCATGCCGCTTTTGACGATGTGGTACATGAAGTAAGGAGAGACGATGAATCGGAAACAACAGGCGTACCGAAATGCGGGAATTTATATGGGAGCATTCTTTCTGCTTCTGCTGCTTCTGAGATTGGATGTGCGGGCTATCGGGGCCGACGGGACGAACGTGGGGCTGTCCCACCTGAACGGGGCGGTGCATTTTATCACCCGGTCCCATCCGTGGATTTATGCGTTTACGCAGCTGCTGGGCTGGGTGGCGCTGGTGGTGGCGGCGTCCTTTGTTTTATTGGCGGTGGGCGTGCTCATCAAAAAAAGAACCTTGCGGTCGCTGCGGGGGATTGCGTGCTTGTTTCCGGTGTACGCGCTGATGATTCCGTTTGCTTTTTTCTTTAACGTGTTCACGGTGAACTGCGGGCCGGCGTTCTTCCGCGGGGAGACCCATCCGTCCAATTCCTTTCCGTCTATGACGACGGTGTTTTGTCTCGTGGTGTTCGGCACGGCGATGATGGAGTGGCACCGGCTGTTCCGGGAGTACAAGGAACTTCTGGCAAAACTGGAGACGGCCGGGTTGGTGTTGATTGGCCTGAGCCTGGTGGTGCGCATTCTTGCGGGGATGAACTGGTTCACGGATATTTTGGCGGCGGTGCTGCTGAGCCTGTCGCTGATTAACCTGTACAAGGGCCTTTGCATTCGCGTGGTGAGAGTGTCATCGGATGGTGAAGAGTAAAGGAAAATTAGTAATCCTGTTCGGATTTTGTAGTACCGGCGAACGGGTTATGGTATACTTAGGGCAAAGAAAATGCAAACTATTATGACGAGTTAGGAGATAAAAAAATGGGTTTTTTGGATTCAATCAAGAAGGGTTTTGCAATGGAGGACGAGGACCGTCCGATTCCGAATACGCTGGATGAGCTGGTTCGAACCAGCGGTTCTTCGGAAGCCGGCAGAGGCCGGGTCATCGTGGTGGAGCCGATGCGCATGGAAGAATGTAATGCGCTGGTGGAATGCATCCGTCACGGTCTGGTGGTAATCATCAACACCGAGAAGCTGGAGGAGGAATTCTCCCGCCGCATCGTGGACTTCCTCACCGGTGCGACTCGCGCCATTGACGGTCGTTCCCTGAAAATCAACCGCACCACTTATATTTTTGCGCCGTCGGATATCGACGTGGCAATTCGCCGCAAGGACAAGAAGCCGGTGGAGAAGGTGGAGAAGCCGGAGGTTCAGATCCGCAAGGAAACCCCGATGCACCGCGTCGTTCCGGACGAAACCGCCAACATCCAGGAGGATGAGCCGGAAGCGACAAAGCCGGAAATCGTGAAACCGGAAGTGGTTTCCCATGCAGCACCAAATATGGCGCCAAGTGTTGCGCCGAAGGAAGAGGACGCGAAACGCGTCACAAGCGATACCATCCTCTACGACGGAAGCCGCAACGAATAGGAAGAAAGATAACAAAGAACGAAAAAGCCGCAGAGGCCGCTCGGATTCCCGGGCGTCCTCTGCGGTTTTCCTTTTGCTTTTGATTATCCTTCAACACTTGGATTATCATATCTTATTTGAAGAAGTGATGCTCGTCATCCTGAAAAACAAAATCCGTTGAGCCGCCGCAATCGTTGCAGAACGCCCCTTTGTACTGAAACCCCGGTGCGTAGCCGCCAAATCCCTCTTCCAAATTCTCGGATCCGCAGAATGCGCAGATTTTCGGTGCATTCCCGTTGCGGTTATCCACCTTCCGGTGTTTCTTGTAATTCGGAAGCTTCTCGTGATCTCGTCCCCGGAAGCCGGTGGCCGTGTTGTTCAATTCTTTTTCCGTCATGCTCCATCTGCCGTCTGCCATGTATATATATCCTCCTGAATCTCTTTTGGTTCCTGAATTATGGTTCTTGAATTATGGTTTCTGAACCGTTTGAGTTCTGCCGATGCAATTATATCACATTTTGGGATTGGAGAATGTTTTTCTGCATCTCAAGAAAGTCCGTCGCATCAATTCCCAGCCGTCGGGCTTGTGCGGTGGGCGGGTTCCCGAAGATTTGCGAAATTTCTTTTATGAGATGCTCGGTATCGATGCTGCCGTCCGGATTTTCGAATGAGAAAAACAGATTGCAGCCGGGGTAGAATCCCATTTCCTTGTAGATGTTCAATTTGTAGAGGGCACTCTGCTGATATTGGAGCCCATCGGTTGGGTGAAACATGCGGCCAAAATGCTCCCAGATGTAGATAAATGGCCGGAGCGGGTGCAGGAGCGTGAAATCCGGACGGAGCAATTTGCCTTCATACGAAAGTGGAAATTCGTATAAAGGGGTCATCCCCAGGGACAGAAAATAATTATAGATAATCGCTTCGACGCGGCTTCGCACCATGATTCCGTCGTTGGTAGGGATTTTGAGAGCCTCCGGATACGTGCAAGAAAAAGCTTGCATTTTTATACACAATCATGTATTATCATACCAACGCCATTAAAAACACCTAGAAGAAGTGGATTCACAGCAATTTCTATCCGTGAAATTGCTGTGAATCCATATTATCAACGCACAAAACACAACCGCACGCAGTTAATCGCGGAGCGGCTTAGTTAAAGGGGTATTTAGAGATTAAAGGAGGATTGGAAATGAACGAAATCAAGGTTATCGAGGGCGGCGTTACAGCGGCGAAGGGATTTAAGGCTGCAGGGGCCTATGCCGGAATCGGAAAGAATGCGGAGAAAGGCGATTTGGCACTGGTATACAGCGAAGTGCCGGGAAACGCCGCCGCTGTGTATACCAAGAATAAAGTGAAGGCGGCGCACATCGCTGTGACGAAGGACCACCGACACCTACATTAAAGAATGCGCCGTCACCTTTGATCTGAACGGCAAAACCTGCACCATCGGCGGCATCGCCAAGGGAAGCGGAATGATTCACGTGAACATGGGAACCATGCTGAGTTTTATCGGAACGGACGTGAAGATCTCCAAAGAACTGGTGCAGAAGGCACTGTCCGATGAGATTCTGGACAGCTACAACCAGGTCAGCGTGGATGGAGATACTTCCACCAACGACACCGTGGTGGTCATCGCCAACGGCTTGGCCGGCAACGAGGAGATTACCGAGCCGGGAGACGATTACAAGAAATTCTGCGACGCATTGCACATCGTAGCCGTGGACCTGTCTCAGAAAATCGCCGGCGACGGCGAAGGATGCGAGAAGCTGCTGGAAGCCCACGTGACCGGAGCGCCGGAAAAGGACGGTGCGAGAAAGGTTGCCAAGAGCGTCATTTGCTCTTCCCTGTTCAAAGCGGCGGTGTTCGCATCGGATGCCAACTGGGGAAGAATTCTCTGCGCCATCGGATATGCGGATTGTGATTTTGACGCATCCAATATCGATGTCAGCGTATGCTCCGCAGCAGGAACGGTGGAGGTGTGCAAGGGATCCGCTTCCGTGCCGTTCGATGATGATTTTGCCACGAAAGTCATGTCGGAAAAGAAGGTAACCGTAGAAATCGACCTTCACGACGGCGAAGAAGAAGCCTATGCCTGGGGCTGCGACTTAACTTACAAATATGTTGAAATCAACGGTTCTTATCGTTCATAATAGGAAGGTGCAGGAATGGATTTGAACAAATATTTGGAGAAAGCGGAAGTGCTGGTGGAGGCACTTCCGTATATACAGCGTTTCAACCGCAAGATTATCGTAGTAAAGTACGACGGCAGCGCCATGCTGGACGAATCGCTGATGAATCACGTTATCGAGGATGTGGTTCTCCTGAAGCTTTGCGGCTTCAAACCGGTGGTAGTGCACGGCGGCGGAACAGGCCAAACCCGACGGCAAGGACATCGGATACGTGGGCACCGTGAAGCACGTGGATACGAAAATCATCTACGACCTGTTGGATGATGATTTTCTCCCAATCATCTATCCGATTGGAATCGGTGAAGACGGTCAGAGCTTCATCATCACCGGCGGCATGATTCCGAAGGTGCAGAACTGCCTTAAAGCCATCGAAGGCGGCGTCAACCGGGTGCACATTTTGGACGGCCGGATTCCTCACTGCCTGCTGCTGGAGATTTTCACCGACCGAGGCTGCGGCACGGCGATTATGAATCCGGAAGAAACGAGATACTACAACCAATAGAAAAGGATGTTTTTATGGAAAAAGGAATCGCGTACGGCGTGGGCGTGGGCCCGGGCGACCCGGAATTGATGACGTTGAAAGCGGTGCGAATCATTCGGGAAAATGAGATCATCGCATTTCCGGGGGCCGTGCCGGAAGAGACGGCGGCGTATCGAATCGCGGCGCAGGCGGTTCCGGAGCTCCCGAACAAAATACTTTTGGGGCTGGATCTCCCCATGACCCGCGACCCGGAGGCCTTGGCCGATGCCCGCCAAAAAGCGGCGGAGACCATCGCGGCCCATCTGGATCGGGGTCGGAACGTGGTGTTCCTGACTTTGGGAGATTCCACGATTTACAGCACTTTCACCTACCTTCAGACGCTGCTGCAGGACATGGGGCACCGGACGGAGCTTGTGAACGGGATTCCTTCCTTCTGTGCCGCCGCCGCGCGATTGAACGTGCCGCTGACGGAGGACCGGGAGACGCTTCGGGTAATCCCCGCCTGGAACGAGGAGTCGGTGAATCTGGAGGCGCCGGGCACTTACGTGCTCATGAAATCCGGAAAACAACTGTCGCGGGTAAAAAAAGAATCCGCCGCGGCGGGCCTGTCCGTACAGGGCGTGGAAAACTGCGGGATGCCGGGGGAAAGGGTGTATGAAAAAATGGAAGAAATCCCGGAAAATGCCGGATATTTTACCCTGCTAATCGGCAAAAAATAATTCACAAAACAATAGTTGGCACCGGACATGAAGTGTGATATTATTGCGTCACAAATGAATCGAACCAACTCCGTGAGGAAGATTCATTGGAAGCATTTCTCATGTTGCTATAGGGAGGAAAAAACGATGATTATTGCTTTAATTGTGATTATTTTAGTGCTGGTACTGCCGAACGTGCGAATCGTGCCGCAACAGGCCGTGTATGTCATCGAGCGTCTGGGTAAATACCAGGCATCTTGGGAGGCCGGAATTCACGTAAAGATTCCGATTCTGGACCGGATTGTAAAGAAAATCAGCTTAAAGGAGCAGGTGCTGGATTTTCCGCCGCAGCCGGTAATCACAAAGGATAACGTTACCATGCGCATCGATTCCGTGGTTTTCGCCAAGGTATTCGATCCGAAGCTGTACACCTACGGCGTAGAAGATCCGATTTTCGGTCTGCAGAACCTGTCTGCCACCACCTTGAGAAACATCATCGGTGACATGGAGCTGGACCAGACCCTGACTTCCAGAGATGAAATCAACGGAAGACTTCAGACCATTCTGGATGAAGCGACGGATGCGTGGGGCCTGAAGGTTACCCGCGTGGAGCTGAAGAACATCACTCCGCCGAAGGAAATCGAAGACGTCATGACCACTCAGATGAGAGCGGAGCGGGAAAGAAGACAGACGGTGCTGGAAGCCCAGGCGCACCAGGAATCCGTGGTATCCCGTGCGGAAGGTGACAAGAAGGCGAAGATTCTGGCGGCGGAAGCGGAGAAGGAAGCGCAGATTGCTCTGGCGGAAGGCCGGGCGAAATCCATCGAGCTGGTGTACCAGGCAGAGGCGGAAGGTCTCAAGATGCTGAATGAGGCCAGCCCGAACGGAAACGTATTGAAGCTAAAAGGAATTGAGGCATTGAAGGAGATTTCCGACGGCCAGGCCACCAAGATTTACATGCCGACGGATATCATGGATTCCGTGGCATCCCTGGGCGTGGCCGGCGAGGCGCTGGGCATTGGGGACAAAACCCCGATTAAGCCGTACCGCCCAAAGGCGGAGGAGAAGCTGGACGACCCGTGCCTGCGGGAAGAATCCAGCGAACAGACCAAGCAGGCGGCGGAAAGCAATTTCCAAATGCAGAAGAACTTGGAGAATAGGGAGTAAAAAATGATTACGCGGCGAACCTGTTTTTATGGCATTAAAAAAGGTTGACCGATGCATAGAAAATTGTTATAGATGATAAAAACAAATAATAAATTTGGATAAGGCCATAAAAAAACCTATCATAAACCCGCTCGGTGTGGTACAATCGACGTAGTTTTGTATCATAGCTACATTTCGTCCGCGAAATGCTGAGCGGGTTTTAGCGTAAGGAGAGGAAATGAAAGAGAAAATTTATCTGACCGATGACATGGTAATTCTGAATTTTGATTTGGCTTATCCGGAGTCTCGTTCGGATTTGCTGAAGTCCAAGGAATTCAAGGCTTTCGTGGCCCATTATCTGGAATACCTGCGGGAGCGAGACCACAGATTGTACGACTGGGCGGTTCGGGACATGTCCGAGAAGAATGCGGTGCAGGCGCTGTGCAAATTCGCCCGGGAACTGATTGTTTTCGATGCGGATGAGGTGGATATGCCGTATATTGAAGATCGGGAGACGGCACTGGCCTTCGTGGAAGGTATTTACGATTTCTGGAAGAGCCATGCCCGGTACTCCATCACCACGGATCGCCGGAGAGATGTGGAGTCCACGGTGTTCGTTGCCAGCGATTCCCAGCACAACCAGCTGCTGCTGTCCACGTTCCGTCGCTTGGAACAGACTCTGATGGGAAGAGCGAACAAAGTGTATCGTCAGCAGCCGGCGGGCACCAACGCCAGTCTGGCACTGTATCGAAATGATGCTTTTATGTTCGACTCCACCTACGATGCCCTTCGTAAAATGATGTTCATCGATTCCGTCATGCTGCGGACGCCGATGATTCTGTACACCAAGTCCAACAAGCGGGAGTGGCCGTACGAGAAGCTGGATACCAATCCGATGGAGGATTTTGCGGGCAATCGGGAGGAATTCTTCTGCTTCCCGGCAAAAGTGGGCGACCTGACGATTTTCATTTACTTCCACCGGGACTTCATGGCCAGCGGCGTGGCTTGCGCCAACCTGTTTGAGCTGGCAACCAAAAAGGAAGCTTCCAAGAAGCCGGACTGCATCCTGATTTTCGGCAATCAGGACGGAAAGGATCAGTGCGGATTCTATTATGACGAGGACAACGCCCTGTGGGTGGGCAGCGTTTCCTACAGCGAGAAAATCACCTACTTCGGCTACATGAAGAAGAGCGTGCTGACCCTCCACAACGTGGCGATGATGCAGCGGGGCTGGCTGCCGATTCACGGCGCCTTCGTCAATATCACGCTGAAGAACGGCAAAAAGAAGGGAATCTGCTTGATGGGAGATTCCGGCGCCGGAAAATCGGAAACCATTGAAGCGCTGAAATCTCTGGGCGACGACAAAATCGCCAACATCGAGGTGGTCTTCGATGACATGGGTACTTTCCACATTCACGACGGACAGGTGTACGCGCAGGGTTCGGAAATCGGGGCCTTCGTGCGGCTGGACGACCTGGATCCGGCAACGCCGTACCGGGATATGAACCGTTCCGTTTTCTTCAACCCGGATAAAGCCAACGCCCGCGTTATCACGCCGGCAGCGCCGTATGCGGTAATTACGGAAAGCCATCCGGTGGATCTGTTCGCCTACGCCAACAACTACGGGGACGGAATCGGTCTGCGGAAGGTGGAGGACCTGGAAGAGGCGAAGAGCATCTTCATCGAGGGTAAAAGAATGGCCAAGGGGACGACACAGGAGACCGGTATTTCCACCACGTATTTTGCCAATCCGTTCGGCCCGATGCAGGAACAGGAAATGTGCCGGGGAATCATCGATCGGGTATTTGATTGCCTGCAGAAAAACGATGTGTTCATCGGCGAAGTGTTCACCCACCTGGGCTGCGCACCGGAAGACCGGGGTGGCATCGTAAAAGGCGCCGAAGGCCTGCTTCAGTTTATTGAGGAAAATTAAAAAAAGGATTCGTGAGCTTATCACTTACAAGGAGGTGAGATGATTGAAAACGTACAAAATATTGTGTATAGCGCTTTTCGCTGTGTTGTTATCCGTACTGTATTTCATAGAATCAAAATATGGTGAAATGAGCATGTTCAATGGTACGCCGCCATTTGAGTTCGGAGATACGGGGAGACGATTCGTAGATGTACTGGAAACACCGATTCTGTTTGCGTGGTTCGGAGTGCTGTTTGAGGTATTTCAAATGGCTGTGAAGAAATGGTGGAGGACGGATCGAGAAAACTTGGTATTAGAGGTAGTATGGTCGGTGGCGATTCTGGCTTGGATCGTTTTTCACGGCATAGGGATGGACAAATCTCTCTACACTATAAGCGATTCTGGGGTAGCGGTCGCTGCAGGTAACTATTGGCAGGTGATGATGATTCCATTGGGGATTTTATCGATTCAATTTATCGAATATATTTTCTGGGGCATCACAGTACATAAAGCTAGCAGAACTACGATATAGATATCGACTGGATCAATATACTGCATAAGAATAACAGTTCGTGAGCTTCCGGCGTCCCGCCGGAAGCTTTCGATTGAGGGAAAGAGGAAAAGGAGAATGGCCGCGGCCATTCTCCTTTTCTGCTTTCAAGGCGCCGGCCGGAAACTTTCCACCGAGTGCCGGCCGGTAGTCGGCAGCCGGACGAGTTGGCGCCCCTATTGCCGGCAAAACCTTATGCCTCCGTTACAGGACGCCAACATCTTGCCCTGGCCCAGCAGCCGTCCGCCAAAAAACAATAAAAAACGAGCAACCTCAGTTGCTCGTCCATGGTGCGCGATCAGGGGTTCGAACCCTGGACACCCTGATTAAGAGTCAGGTGCTCTGCCAGCTGAGCTAATCGCGCATATTCATTTTTTAACCGCTTCATGCGACTCATTTAGAATAACTCAGAAGTCTCAAGAAGTCAAGCACTTTTTTTAAAAAGTTTTTTCAGTCGCTTCATGCGACTCGTTTAGTATAGCCGGAAACGGGGGCAGAGTCAAGTACTTTTTTTATTTTTTTCAAAAAAGTTTTCAAATCTTGCACGGAAAGTTTGCAAAAGCTTTACTTATATATTGCAAACACAATAAAATCAAGCCTTTCAACCACAAATCCTGTAGAAAGCATTGAATTTTCCAAAATGCTGTTGTATAATTTTCAATGAATATTTGTAAGAGCTTATTAATTAGAGCGGATAATACATTTGGGAGGTACAATAGTGTTCTGTAGTAATTGTGGCAACAAAATTGCTGATGGTGCTAAATTCTGCAGCGTCTGTGGAGCCAAGGTGGCATCCACCGGACTGGAATCAGCAACAGAGCATCCCGTAAAAAATAGAAATCAACAGGCTGCCGGCGAAACAAAGACGGCAAAGTCAGCGGATCATGGTTTTAGCATGAATCTGGATTGGGATGACAGCGACACACACGCGCCAAAAAGAAAATCAGAAGTGGCTTTCGACTGGAGCTCGGTGGTAGATGACCGAAATTCCAGAAGACGCCCGCGCAAGGAAGTCCGTTCTCCGTGGGAAGATTATTCCGACGAATTTGAAAGCGTGCCGAATCGGTCTGCTTCGTCCGGCACCTCTTCTTATCGTGCGCCGGAAAAGAAGACTTCCTTAGAAGAAGAACTTTTCGGAAAGGAAGAACCGTCCAGAGACCGCAGCCGTACCATGAATTTCATCGATGTCCTGAAGCAGGAAAAAGATGAACAGGAGCGGGCGGAATACGAGAACCTGAGAAAGAATGTTCCGGCAGATTCCTTTGAGGACACCGCATATCCGGAACGGAGAGAGTCCGTTCTTCCGGAATCTCAGAGAGAGCACACCCAGGGATACACGGATCTGAAGGACGACATCATCGCGGAGATGGACAAGCGGGATGGCGCGGCGACTTTTGAGGAGCAGCTGGCGAAAATTCGTGCGGAGAGAGAAGAAGCTCGGAAGCAGGAAGTGGCTCCGGAGAAGCCGCAGAACTTTGTCGAGGACTCCGAGCAGGAGTTTGACCGTATTCTCAGCGGCATGAAGTCCGAGAAGAAGCGCGCACCGAAGCAGGATAATTTGGAATCCATCTTCAGCGGCGGATCCAATATCTTCGAAGACGAAGCGCCGAAGGCTCCGGAAAAAGCAGACCGGAACGCCGTTTTCCACGATTACGAAGATTCTTTTACCAGCGTGGATACGCCGTCGGTGGAAGATGAATATGACAACATCCGGCTGAACCACCTGGCAGATGAAGATGAGAAGGAGCCGGAACAGGAAGCGGCAGCGAAGCCGGCGGAAAAAGGTTCCTACGATGATTTCTTCTTCGGGGAGGATGACGTGGAGCTGAATCCGGCCGAACTGGACGATGAATCCGAGGAAGAGGATGTCGCAGCGGGAATCGATCTGTTCGGCGACGACCTGACTCCGGAAGAACCGGCAAAAGAAGAGTCCGACGTGGAAGATGCCTATGCCGGATTTGACGAATATTTGGATTACGTTCCAAAGAGAAGAGCTTCTCGCGCGGCAAGAGTCGAGGAACCGGATGATTTGGATGACGATGATGAGGATTTCTCGCTTGACGATGCTGCGGAAGAAGAAACTCCGGTAAAAGAAACCCCGGCGACCGTAGAGGCGACCGAGGCTCCGGCAGCACCAAACAGCGACGAGAAGGAAGCGGTGGATGACGAAATCGCGGCTCTTCAGAAGAAGCTGGAGATGCTGCTGAAGCAGAAGAGCGGCGAAGCGGCGGAAGAAGAACCGAAGGAACCGGCAGTAGAAGCAGAAGCAACACCGGTAGAGACCATACCGGCAGAAACTGCACCGGAGGAAGTACCGGCAGCAGAGGTTTTGGCCGAGGAAACGGCGGAAGTTGAATCGGAAGCACCGGCAGATGACGCCGGTGTAGATGAATACAACGACGGTGCCATGGACTTCGACCTGGAAGCCGAGCTGGATAACCTGAGCGCGCCGAAGGAACCGGAAGCGCCGCAGGCAGAAGAGAGCTACAGCGATTCCTACATGGATGGAATCGCGGATCAGAATACCGGAGTGCAGAATGATGACGTAACGCCGGTACTGAACATTCAGGATGCAGTGAACAACGATGCGGCGGCGGATTCTGCTTTTGCGGAAAACGAACAGCTGGATTTGGATAAAGAACTGGCACAGCTTGGTTTTGACCTGGGTGTGGATACCACGCCGGAAGAACCGAAGGAAGAGGAAATCTTCTTCAATGCGGAAACCATCGATACCGGTGACAACAAGGGAAGCGATACCGTGGTACTGCCTTCCGAGGATATTCTGAATCAGGCGGCAGCGGCGAAAGATCAGAACTCCATGTCCCTGGAGGATTTGGAGAACGACATCTTTGGCGGCGCACCGGATGCAGACGATTTGGAAGCTACCCGCAAAATCGACAAGTTCTACACCCTGTATCGTAAGAACGAGGAATTCCAGAAACTTCTGGATGCGGAATACAGCAAGCTGCAGGGCGAGGATATCGACGACGATATGACCGATGCCATGAACAGCATTCTGGGAACTCAGCCGGAAGCGCCGGTACAGGAAGCACCGCAGGCTCCGCAGATGCAGCCTCAGATGCAGGAAGCAGCACCGCAGGAGAATCCGTCTTCCATGAGCCTCAGCGCTGCGGTAAACGCGGCGGCACCGGAAGCCGTACAGGAGACCGGAAAGAAGGCAAAAAAGAAGAAAGCCAAGAAGGTGAAGGAAGAAGCGGATTACGATGAGAAGGGCGGAAGCGTGCTCACCGTTATTGCAATTGTTGTTGCGGTTCTGCTGGTGGTTCTCCTGGGAATCATTCTGATTCTCAACTTCGCTCCGGAGAGCGGCATTGCCCAGACGTTGAACGAGGTGATTGGAAACTACACCAACTTCTTCGCAGACGGCGGCGGTTTCGACGGATTGATGTAATAAAAGCATTTTGCGGCGGTTCATAGAAACTCGCCCCAAAGGCACAGAAAATTTAATAGAATTATATGCAGCGGTGGCGCGCCTATGACGGACGCTGTCGCTGCTTGTTCGTTTTTTTAAAAGCGTCCAACGCAGCAATGGAGTGGCGATATGAAGAAAAGAGATAAGAAACCAAAGGGAATGGATCGAATTCATCGGCCGAAGAAGGGGCTCAGTTTCGTCGTGATGGTAATCGTGGTGATTCTGGTGCTGCTCATCGGCTGCGCCGGTTTTCTCACCAACTGGATGTGGTTTGACAGCCTGGGGTACGAAAAGGTGTTCTGGACGAAGTTCCTGAGCCAGATGGAAATTGGGGTGCCGGTGTTCCTGGCAGCCATGCTTCTGGTGCGCATTTACCTGAAGAGCTTGAAAAAGCATTATTTCATTGAAGTCGAGTCCCACGAGATTCCGGATGAAAAGCGCCTCAATAAGATTTCCTGGGGGATGTCGGTGGTATTCGGCCTCTTGGTGGGACTCACCGCCGGCGCCAGCACCTGGATGGATTTTCGGCAGTTTGCCAATGCCACCTCTTTCGGCCTGAAGGACCCGCTCTTCCATCTGGACATTTCCTTCTACGTGTTTAAATTGGCATTTCTGACCAAAGCCAACAACATCGTGCTGGGAATCGTGGTAGGCGTGGTGATCATCACCCTGCTGTACTACGGAATCCTGATGACGGTGCGCACCCCGGATATGTTCGAATGGGAGCCGGAGGAACCGGAAGGCCCGGAAACCTCGGGAGAGAACGCAATTCCTTTTACCCGTAAACACCGGAAAAAGCCGAGCGAAAAGCGTACGCTGGATTTGAACAACAGCAATATGAGCCAGCTGCTTCACATCGCGTCGGGGAAACTGACCCTGCTGGGAGTTGTTTTCTACTTGATGGTGGCGATGGATTTCCTGATGCGGCAGTTCGACCTGCTGCACGTCCACACGGGTGCGGTGTACGGCGCGGGCTTTACGGATGTAAATGTGAAGCTGTGGGTGTACCGGCTGATTATGGTGCTTTCGATTGTTGGAGCGGTAACACTTTGTCACCACATGCACCGGAAGGAACCGAAGAAACTGGTGCGGATCCCGATTGCAATTGTTGCGGTGGGCCTGCTGGGCGGCGTGGTGAGTTTTGCGGTGCAGAACCTGCTGGTGAGCCCGGACGAAATTAATAAAGAAAGCAAATATCTGGAACGGAATATTTCTTATACCCGTCACGCCTATGGGCTGGACAACATCAAGGTGGAGGAATTTCCGGCAGAGCAGAACCTGAATCGGCAGGCGATTCGGGATAACTCTCAGACCATCACCAATATTCGAATCAACGATTATGAGCCGGTGCAGGATTTCTACAATCAGACTCAGAGCATCCGGCAGTACTACGATTTCAACGATGTGGATATCGACCGGTACAACATCGACGGGGAACAGACCCAGACGTATCTGGCAGCCCGGGAAATCAACGAGAGCAAAATCAGTTCCACTTGGATTAACCGTCATCTGAAGTATACCCATGGTTACGGCGCGGCGGTGTCCCGCGTGGATGCGGTTACGGCCAGCGGACAGCCGGATATTATCGTAAAGAACATTCCGCCGGAATCGGAGGCGAAGGATACCGATATTACCCGGCCGGAAATCTATTTCGGCGAATTAACCAACGATTACGTAATCGTGAATACCGATGAGCAGGAATTCGATTATCCCAACGGAAACGAGAACAGCTACAGCACGTACAAGGGAAAAGCGGGAATCAAGCTGAACCTGTTGAATCGGATTCTGTTCTCCGTACGGGAGGGCAGCATGAAACTGCTGGTGTCCTCCAACGTGAACTCCGACTCCCGGATTATCATCAACCGGAACATCAAGGATCGGGTGGAAAAATTGATGCCGTATCTTTCCTACGAGAAGGATCCGTACATGACGGTGGTGAACGGCAAGCTGTACTGGATTGTGGATGCGTACACCACCAGTTCCTATTATCCGTATTCCGAACCGTATTCCGGCGAGGTGGGTTCCACCAACTACATTCGGAATTCCGTAAAGGTTGTGGTAGATGCCTATAACGGAGATACCACCTTCTACGTGGTGGATCAAGACGATCCGGTGGCGCGCACGTATCAGAAAATCTATCCGACTCTGTTCAAGAACGTAAAGGAGATGCCGGAAGGCATCCGGAAGCATATTCGCTATCCGAATTCGCTGCTGAAGATTCAGGCCGGTGTGTACACGAAATACCACATGGATCAGGTGAAGGTATTCTATCAGGATGAAGACCTGTGGGATATCGCACACCAGATCTACGGCACGGAAGAAAAGGAGATGGACCCGAGCTACTTCATCTTTGAACTTCCGGATGAAAAGAAGGCGGAATTTATCAACATGATTCCGTTCACACCGAAGTCCAAACAGAACATGACGGCCATCATGATGGCACGGAACGACGGAAATCGGTACGGCCAGCTGCTGGTATATAAGTTCCCGAAGAACAAGACGGTGTACGGGCCGATGCAGATTGAGGCCCAGATTGACCAAAATACGGAGATTTCCAAGGAATTTTCCCTGTGGAATTCCTCCGGTTCCAAATACCGGAGAGGCGATCTGTTCGTCATTCCGATCAACAACTCCATCATGTACGTGGAACCGGTGTATCTGGAAGCGTCCAACCAGGCGATTCCGGAAATGAAGCGGGTAATCGTAGCCTATGGCGACAAAATCGCATACGAGTCCACCTTAGAAGATGCGTTGGCGGATCTCTTCGGAGAGGACGAGAACGGCGGACGATCCCAGAGTGCATCCGCATCTTCCGGTAAAAACAATTCCGGAAAGTCCAACACCAAGGAGTTAATTCAGAAAGCCAACGAAGCCTACGAGAACGCAGTGAACGCCCAGAAGAGCGGAAACTGGAAGAAGTACGGTGATTATCTGGACGAGCTGGAGAAGTATCTGAACCAGTTGGAAGGTCAGAATTAAAAATATCACGCTATATGTTAAAGAAGGGTTGAGAGGAGAGAAAAATGTTAGATTTTGATTTGGACAAAATGCTTTTTACCATCCCGGCAGAGAAACACGATGAGAAGGAGATTGCGGCCATACTGGAGGCCCATCCGGAAGTAAAGTTCGTGTCTCTGACAGGCGTGGATCTGGGCAACCACAACACCGATGAGAAGATTCCGATGAAGGCATTTGTAGAGGATATGGCAAAAATTCTGTGGGACGGCGTTCAGACCGATGGGTCCAGCGTAGCGCTTCCGCTGATTGCCGAACTGTCCAACGCCAGAGTGGACATCCTTCCGGACAAGGAAGTGAATTGGTACGTAGAGTACAACTTCATGAACATCGATTACAAAACCGGACTTCCGGTGGGAACACTGAGAATTCCATCCTTCCTGAGACACAACAACGAACGGATGGTAGGTTCCCGAATCTATGCGAGAAGATTGACGAAGAAGTTCCGTCGGGGACTAATGGAACTGATTCAGAACAATCCGTATGTAACGGACTACATCGGCGGATTGGATTCTCCGGAAGATATTGAAGATGTGGTACTCACCAGCGCCACCGAACTGGAATTCTGGGTAAAGACGCCGGACGACCGGGCGGACCGGGATCAGCTGTACACCTCTCAGGAACTGAAAGAGCAGTATTGGAAGCGTACCATCGGACCGGTGGGAACGGCGATGGAGCAGACCCTGGAAATTCTGGACCGCTACGGATTCGAAGTGGAAATGGGACATAAAGAAGTGGGCGGCGTTCGTGCTAAGATGGGCAACAGCGGCGATTTCGACCACATCATGGAACAGCTGGAAATCGACTGGAAGTACTCCAACCCACTTCAGGCGGCAGACAATGAAAGCCAGATTAAACATATCATCCGGGATGTATTCCGGGCCAACAACCTGGAGGTTACCTTCCTGGCAAAACCGATGCAGGGCGTTGCCGGAAACGGGGAACACACCCATCTGGGCGTGATGGCAAAGCTGAAGAACGGCAAGATGATCAACCTGTTCGAGCCGATCGACCGGGAAAAGGATTTCATGAGTCCGATCGGATACGGTTCTCTGATGGGAATTCTGCGGAACTATGAAATTCTCAATCCGTTCGTGGCACAGACTCACGATGCCTTCCAGAGACTGAAGCCGGGATACGAAGCACCGGTATGCGTGGTTACATCCCTGGGAAGAGACTGCGTAACCCCATCCCGGAACAGAACCGTATTGATCGGCGTGGTTCGGGATATGAAAAATCCGATGGCCACCCGTTTCGAACTGCGTTCGCCGAACCCGCATTCCAACACCTATCTGATTATCGGTTCCGCGTACATGCTGATGCTGGATGGAATTCGCTCGGTGCTGGAGAACAAGCGAACACCGCAGGAGTTGGAGAAGGCCATCTCCAAGACGGCGGGGGAAGAGGACATCTATCTGGAAAAGGATCGTCAGTATCGTTCCGAAGAAAACGTATTCACGTATTATACGGAAGAAGAGAGGGAACAGCTTTTCGGCAAGGCACCGGCAACGGTATGGGAGAACTTCAGAGCCTTTGATGAGCACCGAGACGAACTGGTAAAGATTACCGGAGGAGACGACACCATCGCCCTGATCATCCGTTCTTACCGGGATCAGATGACCTTGAAATGGAGCACGGAATTCCACGATCGGTTGATTCCGAACACCATGAATTTCGTTCGCCAGTGCGTGAAGGCCCACACCGAGAACAGTGCAACGGATTACGATATCATGAACTGGAGACAGGTCAACGACCTGAGACACCGTCTGGGAAAGGACTATATCGGAAAGAAATCCATCCTGTCTCAGGCAAAGCTGGCACTGGACGAAGAGAACTTCCAGCTGGCTTCCGACCTGGAATTGGAAATTCAGCATTTGACGGAAGAGCTCCGCGACCTGTATAATGATTACCAGAAGAATCTATTCTAATCACAAATAATTAATTCTGTATCAGAAAGAAGAAGGATAAAAAAATGCTAGACGTTAAACGAATCAGACAGAATTTCGATGAAGTGAAAAAAGATGTAGAAAGACGCGGCAAAGGCGATTTCGGCATGGAAGACGTACGGAAGTACGACACCGAGAGAAGAGAATTGCTGGCGGAAGTGGAGCAGCTGAAAAACAGACAGAATACCGCTTCCCGAGAGGTTCCGAAGCTGAAGAAGGCCGGAGAAGATACCACCGCCCTCTTCAAGGAACTGAAGGAGCTCAGCCACCGCATCAAAGAACTGGACGGTAAGGTCAGCGAGGCGGAGGAAAACCTTCACAATGCCCTTCTGGGCGTGCCGAACACACCGAATAAGGAAGTTCCGGACGGTATCGACGATTCCGACAACGTGGAGATTCGGAAGTGGGGTGAACCAACCGAGTTTTCCTTCGAGCCAAAAGCACACTGGGACATTGGTGAGAACCTGGACATCCTGGACTTCGACCGGGCGTCGAAGCTTTCCGGTGCCAGATTCACGGTCTACAAGGGCCTGGGCGCTCGGCTGGAGCGCGCAGTAATCAACTTCATGCTGAACCTGCATACCGAGGAGCAGGGATACACCGAAATCCTCCCGCCGTTCATGGTAAATGCTGCGGCAATGACCGGAACCGGTCAGCTGCCGAAGTTCGTGGACGATATGTATCACCTGGAAGGCGTGGATGAATATCTGATTCCGACCGCCGAGGTTCCGGTAACCAATCTGAGAGCCGGCGAAATTCTCAGCGGCGACGAACTGCCGGTATACTACACGGCGTACACCCCATGCTTCCGTAAAGAAGCGGGTTCCGCCGGAAGAGATACCCGAGGCCTGATTCGTCAGCACCAGTTCAACAAGGTGGAAATGGTAAAGCTGGTTGCGCCGGAGACTTCCTACGATGAGCTGGAGAAGCTGACCCTGGATGCGGAAGAAGTGCTGAAGCAGCTGAAGATTCCGTACCACGTGGTACGCCTGTCTGCCGGAGATCTGGGATTCTCCTCTGCGATGACTTACGATATCGAAGTGTGGATGCCAAGCTACGGAAGATATGTTGAGATTTCCAGCTGCAGCAACTTCGAGGATTATCAGGCACGGAGAGCGGATATCCGGTTCAAGAGAGACCGGGATACCAAGCCGGAATTTGTCCATACGTTGAACGGCTCCGGACTGGCAGTGGGCAGAACCGTTGCGGCTATCCTGGAGAATTACCAGCAGGAAGACGGCTCGGTCATCGTGCCGGAGGTACTGCGCCCGTACGTGGGAACCGACGTAATTCGATAAAAACAACTGAAGTCACCCCGGATATTCCGACTGGTCGGAGGTCCGGGGCCTTTTGATTTTATTTTTAGGAGAACGAAAGAACGAGGAACGGAAAATGAATAGAAGAACGGTGACGGATTTTCTGGTGGAACACAAGCGCCAAGATCCCATATCCTTCCATATGCCGGGACACAAGGGGCGGAGTTGGCTGTACAAGGAGCTGGGATACGGCGATTTTCTGAAGAACATCATGGGCAGCGACATTACGGAGATTCCGGGGGCGGATGCACTGACCCAGCCGGAGTCGGTGATTCGCCGGGTGATGGAGAATTATGCGGCGCTGTACGGCGTGCGACATACGGAGCTTCTGGTGAACGGGAGCAGTACCGGATTGATTGCATCTGTTTTGGCGACGGTGCCTCGGGGCGGCAAGCTGATTATGGGACGAAATTCCCACAAATCGGTGTTCTCGGCCCTTCGCCTGGGGAGCATTGAGCCGGTGTACGTAAAGCCTCTGACGGATGAAAAGACCGGGCTGCAAGGGGCGATTTCCCCGCGGGATGTGGCGGCGGCGCTGCGAGAACATCCGGATGCATCGGCGGTGCTGGTGACCAGCCCCAATTATTACGGGGTGCTTTCGGAAATTGAAGATATCGCTCTGGAAGCCCACGCGGCGGGAAAGGTGCTGATTGTGGATCAGGCCCACGGTGCCCATTTGAAATTCTTTGACGAAGGCGCTCGGAAAAAGCGGGCGGCGGAAAACCTGCGGGCGGATCTGGTGGTAAACAGCACGCACAAAACCCTGATGTCTTTTACGGGAACCGCCATCCTCAACGTGTGCAGCGACCGGGTGGACGTTTCCCGAATTTCGGAGACGGTGCGGATGCTCCAGACCACCAGCCCTTCCTACATTCTGATGGGGAGCCTGGATGTGAACGAGAAAATCCTGCGGCACGGTCGGGAACTTTTTCAGGCATGGCAGTCTGACCTGCAGTATTTCTACGAGAATTACCGGTCCGTTACCGGCCTTTCGGTTATCGAGAACCGGGAGCTGGACCGGAGCAAAATCAACCTGAACATGAAGCCCTACGGTTTCGGGGGCGAGCGGCTGGCGGCGGAGCTGCAGGAGCAGAACATCTGGGTGGAAATGGTCCACGGAGATTACGCCATGCTGATGACCGGGCTGGGAAACGAGCGCCGGGATTACGAAAAACTGCTGGAGGCCCTGCAGCATATCAGCGGCAAGTACGGGATTACGGAAAACGAGACGGGGCGCAGCGAAGACGTTCTTGCATTTAATCTGGAGCAAGGCCCGATTCCGTCAATAAAAGAACGAATTCCGCTGGCGGAGGCGGCCGGCCGCCGTCTGTACGATTCCCTGATTCCGTATCCGCCGGGGATTCCTCTGGCCTGCCCCGGTGAAATTCTGACAAAAGAAGCGGTTCAATACCTGCAGGAGCGGGTTCGCCGGAACGAAACGGTGATTGGCGTGGATGAAAATGGATATGTGTGCGTCGCACCGGAAGTGTAAGCGGGCGAAAAGCTGCTTTTGGGGGAGAGAAAATGAAGAAAAATCTTGAAAAGTGTGACAGAAACTAAACATACAAAAGTGATTTTTCCGTGAAATTTCAAGTGATTTTTGTGAAAGAGTAGTGTATAATAGTTCAGTGAATATTGTTATTACATTTTGTAGGAAAGGAAGGTTGCTTAAGGATGAGCCAAGGTAAACACTTACCTAGCATTCTGGTACCGCACCACAAGAATACCTCGAATCTCGAGACCGTGGTTATGCCGGTTCCGGATGTTGTAAAAATCTGCATGTCGCAGAGCATCGGTGCTCCTTGTAAACCTCTCGTTGCAAAGGGTGACCACGTAAAAGTTGGACAGAGAATCGGTGACACCGATGCTTTTGTCAGCGCACCGGTACACTCCAGTGTTTCCGGAACGGTTACGGATATCGTTCAGTCCCGTGGAGGCATGGGTGGAATGGAAACTCTGATTGTAATCGAGACAGACAAGAAACAGGAAGTGAGCGAGGAAGTTCAGATTCCGCACGTTACGAATCATGCAGAATTCGTTAAAGCAGTAAGAGACAGCGGCGTCGTTGGTCTCGGAGGGGCTTCGTTCCCAACACATATCAAACTGAATCCGAAGAACCTGGATGAGTGTGACGTTCTGGTTGTAAACGCAGCTGAATGTGAACCGTACATCACCGGGGATAATCGTATGATGGTTGAGCAGGGTCAGGATGTTCTGGACGGAATGAAACTGATCATGAAATACCTGGATCTGAAGAAGGGTATTATCGGAATCGAAGAGAACAAGCCGGAAGCGATTGAAAACATGAACAATCTGATTCAGCAGAACGGATTTGATGACATTGAGGTGCTTGCGCTTCAGTCCAGATATCCGAAGGGTGCTGAGCGTGTTCTGGTGTATGAAGCGACCGGTAAGGTGATGGATGCAGGAGTTCTCCCGGCACAGCTGGGCGTAATTCTGGACAACGTATCCACCATCGCAATCATTGCAGAGTTCTTCAAGACCGGAATGCCAATCGTTCGCAGAAGAATTACCGTAGACGGGGATGCGGTAGCAGAGCCGAAGAACGTATTCGTTCCAATCGGTACTCAGATTGCGGATGTAATGGAATTCTGCGGCGGATACAAGAAAGAGCCGAAGAAGATCGTAATGGGCGGACCGATGATGGGTCGTGCGACCAACTCGGACGAGAACGTTACCATGAAGAATACCGGATCCCTGCTGGCATTCGGTAAGGAAGTTGCAGAAGTAAAGGTTGAGACCGGCTGCATCAACTGCGGACGTTGTATCAGCGCATGTCCGTTCAAGCTGATGCCGGTTATTTTTGCGGAGGCATATAATAGAAAAGACGTGGAGAGACTTCAGAAGTTCAACATTATGCAGTGCATGGGCTGCGGAAGCTGCTCTTACATCTGCCCGGCAAGAAGACCTCTCAGCTTCATGAATACACTGGCAAAGGGTATGGTAAAGGAGGCGACAAGTAAGTAATGGAAAAACAGAAATTTCACTCTAACCTGATCGTGTCCAATGCGCCGCATATCGTTACGGATGCGGATACGACGAAACTGATGGGATCCGTTCTGCTTGCACTGGCACCGGCCTTTGTTGCGGGAGTATATGTGTTCGGAGCAAGAGTAATCCTGCTCTGCGCAGTATGCATCATCGCCAGTGTCGGTTTTGAATGGCTCTACAATTATCTTGCAAAGAAGCCACAGACGGTAGGCGACCTGAGTGCGGCTGTTACCGGTCTTCTGATCGCGTACAACGTACCGGCAAACTTCCCGCTGTGGATGGCTGTAATCGGTTGTTTCGTTGCCGTTGTAGTTGTTAAACAGCTCTACGGCGGAATCGGAAAGAACTTCGTAAACCCGGCAATTACAGCAAGAATTTTCCTGTTCATCTCCTTCGCGGCAAACATGTCCACATGGCCGCTGCCAAGAATGGCGGAGACAACAGATGCGACCACCGGTGCGACTCCGCTGGGAATCCTGGCAGAAGGCGGCGCAGGTGCAAAACTGCCGTCCAACATGGATATGTTCCTGGGCTTCATCGGCGGTTCTGTCGGTGAAGTGAGTGCACTGGCACTGCTCATCGGCGGTGCATATCTGATCTGGAAGAAAGTCATTTCTCCAATCATTCCGTGTGCATTCATCGGAACCGTATTCGTCATTGCTCTGATTTACACCAAGTCCTTCCACATGGCTGTATTCCATATTCTGGCCGGTGGTGTTATGCTGGGTGCAATCTTCATGGCAACGGACTATGTTACAACTCCAAAGCTCCCATCCGGACAGATTATGTTCGGTATCGGCTGCGGAATCATCACAATGGCAATCCGTCTCTTCGGAAGCTATCCGGAAGGCGTATCCTTCTCCATCCTGCTGATGAACATCTGCACACCGCTGATTAACAGATGGAGCTTCAAGCGTTATTGTGCAGGAGGTGCGAACAGTGGAAAATAAGACAAACACATTCCAGGAATTCGTTAAACCGATCCTCGTACTGGTATGCATCTGCTTCGTGGTTACACTGGCACTTGCATTTACATATGGTGTAACCAAGCCGGTTATCGATGAAAACACTCTGAAGGCGGCAAACGAAGCCAGAAATGAACTTCTGCCTGCAGCAAAGGGTGAATTCAAGCAGTATAACGGCGACATGTACGTTCTGGAAGCAAAGAAGGTATATGTAACAGAAGTATTTGATGCAACCAACGGATCCGGCATGGTGGTAACCGCTATGTCCAACTCCTACGGCGGCATGCTGACCGCAATGATCGGTATCGATAAAGACGGTGCCATCACCAACGTGAAGGTTACCAACCACGCCGACACCGCCGGTGTAGGTACAAAGGCACAGACGCCGGAGCACCTGGGTCAGTATAAGAGCCTGAAAGCACTTGGAAGTGAGAACATCAAGAGCGACAACACGGTAAAATACGTAACCGGTGCGTCCGTATCTTCCGGTGCAATCCACAAGGCTGTATATGCAGCTCTGGAACAGTATAAGAGTATGGGAGGTGTTCAGTAATGGCAAAAAAGAGCAAACTTTCCATATTGACAAATGGAATTATTAAGGAGAACCCAGTACTGGTACTTCTGATCGGTACCTGCCCGACGCTGGCAACATCTTCTTCCCTGTCCAATGGTCTGGGAATGGGTCTCTCCGCAACAGCAGTACTGATCTGCTCGAACATCGTAATTTCCCTTCTTCGGAAGGTTATTCCGGATAAGGTAAGAATCCCTTGCTACATCGTAGTTATTGCCGGATTCGTAACATTGGTACAGTTCGTACTTCAGGCATATGTACCGTCCCTGTATCAGTCTCTGGGACTGTTCCTACCGCTGATCGTAGTTAACTGTATCATCCTGGGAAGAGCGGAAGCATTCGCAAACAAGAACAACATCATCGATTCCGCACTGGACGGTGTTGGAATGGGTCTTGGATTCACTCTGACACTGGGCCTGATGGGTGCCATCAGAGAACTTCTGGGTGCCGGAACTCTCCTGGGCTACACCGTATTCGGTTCCTGGTTCACACCAATCGGATTCTTCAATCTGGCTCCGGGCGGATTCTTCGTATACGGATTCCTGATTGCAATGCTGAACCTGGCTACAAAGGGCAAAGCACTGAAGAAACAGTCCTTCAGCTGCGGCGGATGCCCGATGTACAATTCCTGCAACTTGGCAGAAGTAAAGGACGAAGTCGCAGCAGCGGCACCTGTCCAGAAAGGAGCTGAAGCATAATGGTTAATCTGATTATTATCTTTATGTCGATCGTACTGGTCAACAACTTCCTGTTGTCTCAGTTCCTGGGTATCTGCTCGTTCCTGGGTGTATCCAACAAGATGGATTCCGCCGTAGGTATGAGTGGCGCCGTTATCTTCGTAATGGTTCTTGCTGAGCTGGTTACATGGCCGATTCAGCAGGTACTGAACAAGTTCGATATCGGATATCTGCAGACAGTTGTATTCATTCTGGTCATCGCAGCTCTGGTACAGTTCGTAGAGATGTTCATGAAGAAGTTCATGCCGGCACTTCAGAAGGCGCTGGGTATCTTCCTTCCTCTGATCACCACCAACTGTGCGATCCTGGGTGCGACCATCAATGCAATCAACTATGATTATACGTTTATTCAGTCTATCGTATACGCACTGGGTGCAGGCGTTGGTTACGGATTAGCCATGGTTCTGTTCGCAGGTGTACGTGAAGAAAAGCTCTGGGATGAGAGCGGCGTACCGGCTGCTTTCAAGGGTGTGCCGATGGTTCTCGTAAGTGCAACCATCCTGTCCCTGTCCTTCATGGGCTTCTCGGGATTATTCCAGTAAGGGGGCGGCAGAATGAGTAGTGCAATTTTAACACCAGTCGTTATTGTTGTAGTTGCCGGTTTCATCGCAGCACTTCTTCTGACCATTGCATCCAAAGCATTCTACGTAAAAGTAGATGAGCGTGTCACACAGGTAAGAGCGATTCTGCCGGGTGCAAACTGCGGTGGATGCGGATTTGCAGGTTGTGATGACTATGCAAATGCAGTAGTTACAGACGAAAATCAGAGCTGTTCTGCATGTACCGTTGGCGGAGCTGCATGTGCAGAGCAGATTGCAGAACTGCTGGGCAGAAATGCCGGTGCCGGCGAGAAGCAGGTAGCAAGAGTAACTTGTAACGGTTCCTGCGGCGCAACCGGAAAAATTGCAGAATATCAGGGCCTGATGTCCTGTAAGGCTGCAAAGACCTATTTCAGCGGAAACGGACAGTGCCAGTTCGGTTGTATCGGACTGGGAGACTGTGCGGCAGTATGTGATTTCAACGCAATCGGCGTAATCGACGGAGTTGCCATCGTGAACAGAGACAACTGCGTTGCCTGCGGCAAGTGCGCAAAGGAATGCCCGCAGCACATCATCCATCTGGTACCGGAAAAGCAGCAGGTAAACGTACTCTGCTCCTCCAAGGACAAGGGTGCTCTCACCAGAAAGAACTGCTCCAACGGATGTATCGGATGCGGCAAGTGTGCAAAGGTCTGCAAGTTTGACGCCATCACCGTTGAGGACAATCTGGCAAGCATCGATCCGGAGAAGTGCAAGAACTGCGGTATGTGCATGAGAGTGTGCCCGACCGGCGCAATCAACAGCTTCAGCCTGAAGCATGCAAAGGTAGCAATCAAAATGAACGAAAAGGAAGCAGCGGAGAAGGCAGCAAAGGTTGCTGCTGCAAAAGCTGCAAAGGAAGCAGCGGAAGCTCCACAGGCATAAGGTCTGAAGCCACGCGCTCCGATTTTTCGGGATTAAGAAACAGAACCCATTAGATGTGTATGACGCGTCTAATGGGTTTTTGCATATGCATCCCCGCTTGAATTTGTTGTCTCTTTAAATATATGGGTAGAGACCTTGAACATTGTCCGGAATTAAGGTATAATTTCGATACTAGGGACCACAAGGAGGTTAGTGATATGGCTATTTTGAATCTTACAAAGGAAAATTTCGCACAGGAGGTGCTTCAGTCAGATAAACCAGTTTTGGTTGATTTCTATGCTGACTGGTGCGGACCGTGCAAGATGCAGGGACCGGTTCTGGAGGAGCTGGCCAATGATCGTGACGATGTAAAGGTGTGCAAGCTCAACATCGATGAACAGCGGGACCTGGCAATTGAGTACGGTGTAATGAGCATCCCGACCCTGATGATTGTAAAGGGCGGAGAAGTGACTTACAAAGAAGTGGGTTTGACTCAGAGAAGAGAACTGGACAAGATTCTTGGATAGAGAGAATCCGAAGATGAAGTAAATATTTTTCCGGGGTAGAGGCCGATAAAGAAATATTTACAAATCGACAGAATCCAGGCTTTACAAATGAAAAGAAATGCAAAAGGCGCCGGATGGGTAATTCATCCGGCGCCTTTTCCTCTCTTTTTCGGGTCTGAGGTGGTTTCTCATTCATCTTACCTGTTCTTTACATTTATTTGATAGTGAATATTACATTGCGGGCGTATCCTTTTTATATAAAAGGAGAGAGAAGTATGTACGGAGTTATAGATATTGGATCAAATACGATTCGGCTGGTGGTGTTCGATTACGACGGAACATCCATTCGCCGGGTGCTGAACAAGAAAATTACCGCCGGGCTGGCCGGGTACATCAATAAGGACCATGAAATGCGCAAGAGAGGCGTTCAGGTGGCGGTGGAATCCCTGATGGAACTGAAGGCGGTTACCGACCAGTTCAGTTTGGATGAAATCGGCGTGTTCGCTACGGCGCCCCTTCGGAACATCATCAACACGGAAGAGGTTCTGGTGGAGATTGAGAAGGAAACCGGTTTCCCGGTGAAGGTGCTGAGCGGACAGCAGGAAGCGAGCTACGGTTTTGCCGGGTTGCGCCAACAGATTTCCATGGACGAGGGCATCATGATTGATGTGGGTGGCGGAAGCAGCGAAGTGGTGGCCTTCCGAAATGACGAAGCACAACTGACCACCTCGATCCCGTGGGGATCCCTGAACCTGTATCGGAAATACGTGAAGGAAATCATTCCGGAGCCGAAAGAACTAAAGGAAATCGACCGCCTCATGCGGAAGCATTTCGAGAAAATCCGGCTTCCGAAGCGCAGTTACCACCTTCCCCTCTGCGTGGAAGGAGGCGCCGGCCGAGCTTTTGTGAAGGTGCTTCAGCGGAAATATCCGGAAGCTGTTCATGACGGAAAATATGGTCGGAAGTATTTGCTGAAGATGCTGGATTTCTACAAAGAGAATCCGTCCCAGTTCTCGGACCTGATTCTTCGGTCCGCACCGGAACGGATACACACATTGCTTCCGGGCATGGCGGCGCTGAATGCGGCAGCCGATGTTTTCGGGGTAAAAGAAATTGTTACGGTGGAATACGGCGTCCGGGAGGGCTTCCTGATGGAAGAAATTCTGAAGAAAAAGGAAAGCAAACCAAAAATAGAAGAGAAAACAACAAAATAGGGGGATAGAGTAAAATGTTAAGTTGTACGCAGGAAGACCATGAAAGCGGAAGATACATGCAGAACCGGGAACTATCTTGGCTTCAGTTCAACGAGCGATGCATGTGCCAGGCAAAGGATTCGAGCAATCCGTTGCTGGAACGGCTCCGCTTCCTATCGATTTTCACGTCTAATCTGGATGAATTCTTTATGGTCCGGGTGGGCAGCCTGATTGATATGCTGCCGCTGGGAATGAAATATACCGATGATAAAACCGGAGAGACCGCGGAGGAGCAGCTGGCAAAGATCTATGACCAGGTGCGAATTCTGTACGCCCAGCGAGATGCCATCTATCAGGAACTGGAGAAGGAATTCCGAATCAAAGGCGTCTTTCGTCTGAAGTATGAAGAAATGACCGCCTCCGAGCAGGAATACGTGGAGAACTATTTCAGCAATTCCATCCTGCCGATGCTGTCCCCGATGCTGGTGGACCCGCAGCATCCGTTCCCGCACCTCAGCAACAAGGGCGTTGAAATCTGTGTGCGCTTGCGGAAAAAGAAGGGCGAAGAATACTTTGCCTTCTTGCCGGTGCCGGTGGACCTGCCGCAAATCCTGTACCTACCGGGTCCGGGGGTTCGGTACATCGGCATGGAAGACCTGCTTTTAGAACTGGCGGACGTGGTCTTTGACACCTACACGGTGGAAGAAAAGATTCAGATCTGCATCACCCGAAATGCGGATATCCATGCGGAAGATGAGGATTGTGAGAAAAACGAAGATTTCCGAAAGGTGATGCAGAAGCTGCTGAAAGATCGGCGCCGTCTGGCACCCCTTCGTCTGGAGATGACCGACCACCCGAGTTCAAAAATGCTGAAATTCCTGCAGAGCCGCCTGCTCCTTAGTGACAGCCAGATTTTCTATACCAGCGGCCCACTGCAGATGAAGTACGCCTATGGCCTGGAGAACAAGCTGAATCCGGAGCAGAAGAAGGAGATGCTCTTTGAACCGTACACCCCGAAAACTCCGGGGGAACTGGCCGGAAAAGAATCGATGTTCGATCAGATTCGCAAGCAGGACCGCCTGCTGTCCTATCCGTACGAAAGCATGAAGCCGTTCCTGCGCCTGCTGGAGGAGGCGGCAACGGATCCCGATGTTCGGTCGATTCAGATTACCATTTACCGGTTGGCGGGTAAAAGCAAGTTGGTCAAATACCTGTGCCGGGCGGCCGAAAACGGCAAGAAGGTCACGGTATTAATCGAACTCCGTGCCCGTTTCGACGAGCAGAACAACATCGATTGGTCCAAGGAATTTGAAAAATCCGGATGCACCATCATGTACGGCATGGCCAATTTCAAGGTGCACTCCAAGTTGTGCCTGATTACCCGAAATGAGCGGGGGACCCTTCGACGGTACACCCAGATCGGAACCGGCAACTACAACGAAACTACCTCCAAGCTGTACACGGATTTTTCCCTGATGACCGCCAATCCGGGAATCGGAGAGGATGCGGCGTTGTTTTTCCGGAACATGGGAATCGGAAACCTGGAGGGAAGGTACGATCACCTGCTGGTAGCGCCGCTGGAACTGCAGGAGAAAGTCATTGCGGGAATCGAGCGGGAGATGCAGAAAGGCCCGGAGGGCTACCTGTTCTTCAAGCTGAATTCCCTGACGGATCGCCGTATCATCGAGAAACTGCGGGACGCGTCCTGCGCCGGCGTGAAGATTCACATGATGGTGCGCGGGATCTGCTGTCTGGTTCCGGGCATTCCGGGGGAGACGGAGAACATCGAGGTTCGAAGCATCGTGGGCCGGTATCTGGAGCATTCGCGGATTTATGTTTTTGGCAAGGGCTCGACGGAGAAGATGTACATCGCCTCGGCGGATTTTATGACACGAAATACGCGCCGAAGAGTGGAAGTGGGATGTCCGATTCTGGATCCGGACGTTCGGGCAAAAATATGGGAAGTCATCCATCTTCAGTGGTCCGACAATACGAAGGCCATGAAGCTGCTACCGGAGCGTAAGTACGAGCCGGTAATCGGTGAGGGCAGTGTGAACAGCCAGGAGGAGCAGATGAAGATGGCAGAGGAATCCCGACGCAAGGCAGAAGGCGGCGAGGAAAAGAAAGAACCGCAGAAAACCCTGTGGCAGCGCATCATCCACTGGGGAAAATAGTATCGGAACTGCGGAGCCCCCAATTGCACTTTCATCAAAACAATCAAAAATACCGTAAAAGTTTGTAATTAAATACAAAAGAATTATTGACATCCCATCATGGGATGAATATAATATTACCATCGAGTCGTAAAAGGGGATAATATAGAATCGATAGTCGGGAAAGGGGATTCCCACAAGCAGAAAGGTCGTTTGATCTGAAGTCAAAGAGTCGGAGCATGCTCCGGCTCTTTGTTGTATGATGAAAGTTGGGAATCCCTTGTCGAAAAGGTGCTTTTCTTGAACACTACGGAATATCTGTGATATAATGAGCCGGTTAATGCGAGGAGGAAATATGGAACCGATTATCCGGGTGGAGAACCTGACATTTGAATATCGAAAAGTATCCCCGGAAGGAACGGCGACGTCTTTTCGTGCTGTCGACGGGGTGACGTTTGAGGTGCCGTCCGGTGAATTCGTGGCGGTTCTGGGGATGAACGGCTCCGGAAAGTCCACCTTGGCAAAGCATTTAAACGGCCTGCTCCTTCCCACTGAGGGAGAGGTATGGATTGAAGGGATGAATACCCGGGAAGACGATCATATCTGGAATATCCGAAGCACGGTTGGAATGGTTTTTCAGAATCCGGACAATCAGATTGTGTCCTCCGTGGTGGAGGACGACGTGGCTTTCGGCCCGGAGAATTTGGGGGTGGACCCGGCGGAGATTCGCCGGCGGGTGGACGAAGCCCTTCAAGCGGTAGGCATGTATGAGCAGCGGCTGAAAGCGCCCCACATGCTGTCCGGCGGACAGAAGCAGCGAATCGCCATTGCGGGAGCCATCGCCATGCGGCCGAAGTGCATTGTGTTCGATGAACCTACTGCCATGCTGGATCCCAAAGGGCGCCATCAGGTGATGGACATCATTCATCGCTTGCACGAAGCGGGAATCACGGTAATCCTCATCACTCATTTTATGGAAGAGGCGATGCAGGCGGATCGGCTGATTGTCATGAAGGACGGCCGGATTACTGACGATATGCCGCCGAGAGATTTTTTCGCAGATCGAGAGAGAATTCAGTGCGCCGGATTGGAAATGCCGACCATCATTGCGCTGAGAGAAGAATTGATCCGGCTGGGATTGCCGGTGGATGCTTCGGTGCAGACCGAAGAGGAATTGATAGAGGCCATATGTCAATTACAGTAGAGAATCTTACATATACATATTCGAAGGGACTGCCAAACGAGACGCGGGCGCTGGAGGATGTCTCCTTTCAGCTGGAACCGGGGGAGTTCGCGGCGGTGATCGGCCACACCGGTTCCGGAAAATCCACGTTGATGCAGCAGCTGAACGGGCTGCTTCGTCCCGACTCCGGTAAAATCACGGTGGGGGAGGTGTGCATCACCGACCCGTCCAACAAGATGACGGAAGTGCGCCGGAAGGTGGGATTGGTATTTCAGTATCCGGAATACCAGCTATTCGAGGAAACGGTGGCCAAGGACGTGGCTTTTGGCCCGAAGCAGGTCGGTATGACCGGCGAGGAACTGGACCGGGTGGTGGAGGAATCCATCCGCCTGACGGGACTGGATTACGAAGAAGTGAAAGAACGGTCGCCTTTCGAACTGTCCGGGGGACAGAAGCGGCGAGTGGCCATTGCGGGAGTGCTGGCCATGAAGCCGGAAATCCTGATTCTGGACGAACCCACCGCCGGGTTGGATCCTTCCGCCCATCGGGATGTTCTGGAGTTGATTCGGAGGATTCATCGGAAGGAGCGCATGACCATTCTGCTGGTTTCTCATAATATGGGAGATATTGCGGAGCTGGCGGACCGGGTGCTGGTGATGAACCGGGGGAAACTGGTGATGAACGGAACGCCGGCAGAGGTGTTTTCTCGAGGAGAACCGCTTTGGGAGATGGGTCTGGGTCTGCCCCCGGCCACGGAATTTATGGAGCGGCTAAAGGACCGGATGCCGGGAATCGATGCGGCACAGTTGAGTATTGAAGATGCGGCGAAGGAAATCTGCCGGTATCTGAAAGGCAGGAAGAAATGATTCGGGATATCACGTTAGGACAATATTATCCGGAACAGTCGGTGATTCACCGGCTGGATGCCCGAACGAAGATTCTGGGAACCCTGCTGTATATCATTGAGATTTTTTTAGTGAATTCCTTTGCGGGGTTCGGCCTGGTGATTCTGGCACTGGGGGTTCTCATCGGAATCTCGAGGGTGCCGGTGCGATTTATTTTCAAGGGATTGAAGGCGGTGGTCTTCATCATTCTGCTGACCTTTGTGCTGAACCTGTTCATGTTCGACGGAACGGTGCTGTGGCATTGGAAATTTCTCACCATCACCTATGAAGGACTGTATCGGTCCTGCTTTATGGCGCTGCGGCTGATCCTTCTGATTATCGGGACCTCCATGCTGACCCTGACCACCAAGCCCATGGAGCTCACCGACGGTCTGGAGAAATTGCTGAAACCGTTTAACCGGTTCGGGCTGCCCAGCCACGAGATTGCGCTGATGATGAGCATCGCCCTGCGTTTTATTCCGACTCTCTTGGAGGAGACGGACAAAATCATGAAGGCCCAGCAGGCCCGGGGGGCGGATTTCGAATCCGGGAATCTGATTCAGCGGGTGAAAAACATGATACCGATTCTGATTCCCCTGTTCGTGGGATCCTTTCGGATTGCACAGGATTTGGCGCTGGCCATGGAGGCACGGTGCTACCATGGGGGTGTCGGACGCACCCGCATGAAGGAAATTGTTTTTAGCCGAAGAGATTGGGTGGCCGGAGTTTTGCTGGCGGTCTTTCTGGGAATCGTAATCGCATCCCGGTGGATGCCGCTGCCTTAGAGGAATGTTATTGTTTTTATTAGAATTAAAATTATAGAATAGAGAGAGAACGGCGTGAGACAGAGAAAAGTTAAAAATCTGGAAGAGAAGTATGCAAAGTACGAGGAGTTTCTGGTGTACCATCCGGAGGCTTGCAAGGGAAATTGGCAGGAACGGGTGCGGAAAGCGGGATGCACCGGGTTGTATCTGGAAGTGGGCTGCGGAAAGGGCAAGTTCATTTCGGAGATGGCGGAGCGGCATCCGGAGAATTTCTACATCGCGGTGGAAGGCAACCGCAGCGTGCTCCTTCGGGCCATGGAGAAGATTCGGGAGAAGGGGCTGACCAACGTGGTGTTCGTGCCGGATTTCATCGTGGATCTCACGGACTGGTTCCGGGACGAGGAAGTGGACGGCATCTACCTGAATTTCAGCGATCCGCTGCCGAAGAATTACAGTGCGAAGAAGCGACTGACCCATCGGTCCAAGCTGGTGCAGTACGAGCGAATCCTGAAGGACGATGGCATCGTGACGTTCAAAACCGACAACACCGGGCTATTCGAGTTCACCATTCAGGAGATTCTGGCCAACGACATGAAGATTCATGAGCTGACCCGGGACCTGCATCACTGCGAATACAACGAAGACAACATCATGACGGAGTATGAAGCCAAATTCAGCACTTTGGGTGAAAATATTAAAAGGGTAAAATTCGGAAGAAGAGAAGGGAGAAAGAAAATGGCAGACACGAGTTTTGCAGCGTATAACGGAAGAACGGTTCCGAAGGAGGACAAGATCTTCGGAATCAGCGGAAGAGCGAAGGCGGCCATTGCCGCAAAGGGAAAGGAGAACGTAATCAACGCCACCATCGGCGCCCTGCTGGACGATGAAGGCAAGCTGATTGTGCTCTCTTCGGTGGACGAAGCGGTAAAATCCCTCACCCCGGCGGAGTACGCGGAGTATGCACCGATTGCCGGAACGCCGGCATTTAAGGAAGCTATCGTAAAAGCAGCTCTGGGGGATTATCAGCCGAAGGGGTATGTGGGCGTTGTGGCATCGCCGGGCGGTACCGGCTCCCTGAGAAATGCCATTGCCAACTATTCCTGCCCGGGAGATAAGTTCCTGACCCACGATTGGCACTGGACTACCTACAAGAACATCGCCATGGAAATGGGCCGGGATGAAGAGACCTTCGACATGTTCGACGCAAAAGGAAACTTCAATCTGGAAGACTTCGAATACAAGGTAAATAAACTTCTGCGGATTCAGGACCGCCTGGTCATCATCATCAACACACCGGCCAACAATCCGACGGGATATTCCCTGTCCGACGAAGACTGGGACGGCGTGATTCGCGTGCTGAACAGCACCGACCCGGCCAAGAAGGTGGCTTTAGTTGCGGACGTAGCCTATATCGATTTCGCAGGAGACGAAAAGGAAGTCCGTTCCTTCCTGCCGAAGCTGGAGGAACTGAACAGCAATATCCTGCCGATACTGGCCTACAGCGCATCCAAGACCTTCACTTTCTACGGATGCCGCTGCGCAGCAACCATCTGCCTGGCAAAAACCGAGGAAGTTCGGGACGAATTCGTTCGGGTCCTGTCCTTCTCCGCACGGGCAAGCTGGTCCAACTGCCCGAGAGGACCGCAGGAAGTCATCGCAAAGATCTACAATAATCCGGAACTCCTGGCCAGAGTGGACGAGGAGAGAGCCGGGTTCCGGAACATGCTTCTCAGCAGAGGTCACGCTTTCGAGGAAGAAGCGGCAAAGGTGGGACTGAAGATGGTTCCGTTCCGCGGCGGATTCTTCTGCTCCGTTCCTTGTGAGGACCCGGATGCGGTAAGCAAGAAGCTGGAAGAAGTGGATGTCTTCGTGGTACCGTTCACCAAGGGCGTTCGGGTATCCATCGCCTCCATTTCCGAAGCGAAGTGCCGAAAGCTGCCGAAGCTGATTCTGGAAGCACTGGAAGCGTAAGGACTCAAAGTGCTGCAGCCGTCAAACCAAAAGGTTTGACGGCTGTTCGTAATTGGAGTATAATAAGCGAGTAAGTTTTGCGGGTGTAGTTTAATGGCAAAACTCGAGCTTCCCAAGCTCGCGTCGAGGGTTCGATTCCCTTCACCCGCTCCATAGGAAAAGGCGGTGCGCGGCACCGCCTTTTTAAAAAAGCTGACTGAAGCGACGGCAGGAAAAACAATTTGGAGGAACCCCATGATAAATCTGATTCTGGCGATAATCTGCAGCAGCGGAAATTCGCTGATTATGAAATTCCATGAGAAGCACAGCGAGAACCGGGTGGCACTGCTGCTGATGAATTATGTGATGGCGGTGATTTTCGGAGGGGCACTTGTGGTGAAAGAAATTGCCCACCTGAATTTTCACCGGATGGGCATGACGCCGCTCCTGGGAATGGTGAACGGATTCTTTTACGTGTCGGCTTTTCTTTTATTGCAGCTGAGCATTCGGAAAAACGGAGCGACGGTCTCCGCGTCACTGAGCCATATGGGCTTGCTGATTCCGGTGCTGCTGTCCATCCTGCTTTTTCGGGAGTATCCGGGAAGCACTCAGTGGGGCGGCGTGATTCTGGCGGTGGCTTCCTTGACGGTGGTTTCCATCCCAACCGGCGGATTTTCTGTCGGCAAGGGAAGCCGGGCGATCGGCGCATCGTCCGCAGAGGACACTTCCTACCGGTGGCTGCTGATTCCCATGCTGGTATGCAGCGGAATGGCGGATACCATGTCGAAGGTGTTCGAAGCCTTCTGTCCCCATGAGCTGGAGGACTTCTTCATTTCCATCACCTTTGCGATGGCGCTGGTTCTGTGCATCCTGGCGTACTTCTTCAGCCACGAGCATATGAATCGGGTGGACCTGACGTGCGGAATGCTTCTGGGAATCTCCAACTACCTGTCCACCAAATTCCTGATTCGGACAATCTACGACATCCCGGCATTCATTTCCTACATCGTGTTCGGGCTGGGCGTGGCGCTGTTCATCAACTGCATCAATTGGACGGTGCTGCACGAGAAACTGACTCGCCGGGATTATATCGGAATGGCATTATCCATGGGGGCAATTGTGCTGCTGAACCTGTGATGAGGTACTGTCCAGATTAACAATTGAAATTCTCCACCTCATGGAGTATTATACTTAGGTGTATTTTTGTTAAAGACAGGAGACTTATAAATATGTGGCATTACATTATACCGCCGCTGATCGGCGCGATAATCGGATACTGCACGAACTACATCGCCGTGAAAATGCTTTTCCGGCCGAGAAGCGAAATCAAGGTGCTGGGGCACACACTGCCCTTCACCCCGGGCGCCATCCCGAAGAATAAGCCACGCCTGGCAAAAGCCATCGGGGAAGTGGTGGAAACCACTTTCTTCGGAGAAGAGACCATCTCCGCCCAGTTCCTTTCCGGGGAAGCGGAAGACAACGCGGTGGCGCAGATGGTGCGGGGGTTGGATTGTCCCATTTCAGATCTGGGTATCAGTGTTCTGGGTTCCGAAGAGAAATACGAGAAAGGGCTGGATCGGCTGAGTGAAATTTTCTCTCAGCAGCTTCTGCAGAGCTTGCGCAGCGGGGACACCATTCGGATGGTTTCCGACACCGCCATCGACAAGCTGGTGGACCAGTTCCGGGGCGGCATGCTGGGAATGTTCATCACCGACAGTTTCGTGGAATCGGCGAAACAGATGGTGGAGGCCGGAATCCAAGGTGAAATAGAGGATAAAGGGGAGGAGTTCCTGAATCGGATGGTTCGCAGCCAGATGGATACCTGGAGCCGCGACACACTGTCGGAAATTGCCTTTGAAGCGGGATATTCCGACGAGCGCGTGGAGCGAATTCTGCGGAAGGCCTATCGCGGTGCGGTGAAGTCCGCGGTTCCGGCGCTGATTGACCGCATCAACGTATCGGGAATGATTGAAGAGAAGGTCAACGACATGTCCAACGAACAGCTGGAAGAGTTGGTACTTTCCGTGATGAAACGCGAGCTGAACCTGATTGTCAATCTGGGCGCGCTGATTGGACTGATTCTGGGATGCTTGAATCTGCTCTTCTAATAAAAAAAGAAAAACGACACGGATAAAGGAGACCGAAAATGACATACGAAGAAATAAGGGATTACTTAAACCACAAGAATCCGTTTCCCAACAAGTTGGGTGTGGTGATTACGGAGATTCGGGAAGGATATGCCACCGCAGAGGTGCCGGTGCAGGACTATATGACCAACGGCGCATCCTCGGTGCACGGCGGCATGCTGTTCACCCTGTGCGATACCACCTGCGGAGCGGCCGCCGCTTCCTATCAGTATAAGACGACAACCGTGGACACTTCCTTCTATTACCTGCGGCCGGCGCTGCACTGCAGTAAGCTGCGGGCGGTGGCAAAGGAAGTCAAGCACGGAAAGCGGATTATGGTATTCGATTTGGAAGTATTCGACGACGAGGACACGCTGCTGTGCAAGGGAACTTTCTCCATGATGCAGCTGAAGTTCCCAATCGTGAACGAATAGAAAGTTAAGACTATAAGGTAAAGATTTGATTAATGGTGAATTACAATGAACAGAGAAGACATTAAGTATCAGGCCTATGTGCAGATTCTGAAGGAGGAGCTGGTGCCGGCCATGGGATGCACGGAACCGATCGCGCTGGCCTATGCGGCGGCCAAAGCTCGGGAGGTGCTGGGCAAAATGCCGGAGCGGGTGCGCATCGGTGCCAGCGGCAGCATTATCAAGAACGTAAAGAGCGTCATCGTGCCCCACACCAATCATCTGAAGGGAATCCCGGCAGCGGCTTCCGCCGGCATTGTGGCGGGCGACGCCTCCCGGGAATTGGAAGTGATTGCGGATGTGTCGGAAGAGCAGGCGGCGGAAATTGCGGCATACCTGGGACAGACGGAATTTACGGTGGAGCATGTGGATAACGGATGCGTGTTCGACATCATCGTGGATGTTTTTGCGGGAGGAGATTCCGCCAAGGTTCGAATTGCCAACTACCACACCAATATCGTGCGCATCGAAAAAAATGGCGAAATTCTCCACTACGTACCGGTGGAGGCGGACTCGGAAGAGGGCTTGACGGACCGGACACTGCTGGACGTGCAGTCCATTTGGGATTTTGCCACTACCGTGGACGTGGAGGATATCCGGGAGGTCATCGGCCGGCAGATTGAATACAACACGGCGATTGCCAAGGAAGGTCTGGAGGGAGACTACGGCGCCAACATCGGCAGCGTGCTTTTGGCCTGCTACGGAACAGACGTGCGTACCCGAGCGAAAGCCATGGCGGCGGCGGGTTCCGATGCCCGGATGAACGGCTGTGAACTTCCGGTAGTCATCAATGCGGGAAGCGGAAATCAGGGAATGACCTGCTCCCTTCCGGTGCTGGAATATGCCAAGGAACGGAAGGCGACGGAAGAGGAGACCTACCGGGCGCTGGCGCTGTCCAACCTGATTGCCATCCACCAGAAGACCGGAATCGGCCGACTCTCCGCATACTGCGGTGCGGTGAGTGCCGGAGCGGCAGCGGGTGCGGGAATCGCTTATCTTTGCGGTGGCGGTTACAAGGAAGTGATTCACACCGTGGTCAATGCGCTGGCCATCGTGTCCGGTATCATCTGTGACGGTGCCAAGGCTTCCTGCGCAGCCAAAATCGCATCTGCCGTGGATGCGGGAATCCTGGGATACAATATGTATTTGAACGGGCAGGAATTCTATGCGGGAGACGGAATCGTCACCCGAGGAATCGAGGCCACCATTCACAACGTAGGCCGCCTGGGAAGAGACGGCATGCGGGAGACCAATGAAGAAATCATCAAAATGATGATTGACGAATAGCACGAACCCTGAAAAATGATAAATGAAGCAGAAAAGGAGGTGGATATGTTTCTGAAAAATTATAACCGGATGAATCTCCGGAAAGATATTCCGGCGGGAATCATTATTGCGCTGGTATCCATCCCGATATCCATGGGCTATTCCCAGATTGCCGGACTGCCGGCCATTTACGGATTGTACGGATCGGTTCTGCCGATTCTCCTTTTCGGATTGTGCTCCTCCTCGCCGCAGTTCGTCTTCGGCGTGGACGCCGCACCGGCCGCACTGGTGGGGGGAATGCTCGCCACCTTCGGAATCGCCGGTGGAACCAAGGAAGCCATGGCCTTCGTGCCGGTGGTCACCCTGATGGTCACCCTGTGGCTCCTGCTGTTCGCACTGCTGCGGGCGGGACGCTTCACCAACTTCATCTCCACTCCGGTTATGGGCGGTTTTATCAGCGGCATCGGCTGCGAAATCATTCTGATGCAGGTCCCAAAACTCTTCGGCGGGACGGCTTCCACCGGAGAGCTGTTCGAGCTGGTGCACCACATCCTCCGGGAAGCGATGCAGCACTTCAACCTGCTGTCCTTCCTTCTGGGGATGGGCGCCATTGCCCTCATCCGTTTCTGCGGAAAACGCCGGCCCAAAGTCCCGATGCCGGTAATCCTGATGTTTGCCGGAGCGCTGATGTCCTATTTCCTTCCGCTAAAAAGATACGGCGTCACGATGCTGCCACCGGTGGAGCCGGGGCTTCCGTCCTTCTCCGTTCCGGATTGGGGCATCCTGATGAGCGTGGACCGGCACATGGTGCTGGCCAGCATGACCATCGCCCTGGTGATTGTGGCGGAAACCCTTCTGGCTACCAATAACTTTGCCATGAAAAACAACTACAAGGTGAACAACGACCGGGAATTGTGGGCCTACATGCTGGGCAACTTGGCGGCGGTTTTTACCGGCTGCTGCCCGATGAACGGCAGCGTGTCCCGAACGGGAATCGCCGCCCAATTCGGGGGAAAATCCCAGATGATGTCCCTGGCAGCATCGGGAACCATGGTGCTGATTCTCTTGTTTTGCACCGGGTTTATCGGATATCTTCCGGTGCCGATTCTCTGTGCCATCGTCATCTGTGCCCTGATGGGCATTCTGGAATTCGATCTGGCGGCAAAACTTCGGAAGACCAATCGGGCGGAGTTTATTATTTTTATGGCGGCATTCTTAGGGGTGCTGCTTCTGGGCACCATCTACGGTGTTGTGATTGGCGTCATTCTGTCCTTTATCGATGTGTTCGTTCGGGCGGTGGTTCCGCCGAGAGCCTATCTGGGATGCATTCCGGGAAAAGATGGATTCTACGCCTTGGATCGGAACCGGAATGCCCGGCGAATCCAGCACACGGTTCTCTATCGGTTCAGCGGAACCCTGTTCTTCGCAAACGTGGGCACTTTCCAGGAGGATATCGAGCGGGCGGTGACGCCGGATATTCGGCAGGTTATCGTGGACGGACGAGGTATCGGCAGCATCGATATCACGGCGGCGGAACGGCTGCCGGTAATCTACCGAAACCTGGAAAAGAAGGGGGTTCGCTTCTACATGACGGAGCATCCCGGTGTGGTGAATGACCTCCTGTATAAATACGACGACGAAAAACTCCTGGAGGCGGGCATGTGCCGCCGCCACGTGGAGGATGCTTTGGCGGAATGCGGTCTAGTGCGCCCGTACCCGATTGTGGCTCACGAAGGGGATGAGCAGCGGATTCAGATTCCGTACATCGACGAGAAGGTGGCGGAATACGAGTGGACCTTCGGAGAAGCCGCCAACGGAAAGCTGATTGAGGCGGCGGAAGAAATTGCAGAAGCGATTGTGGAACTGGGCACTTTTGATGAACACCAAATGCTTCGGGATCTGAGAAAACAGGCGGCGGGAAACTGGGACGAGGTGAACGACCGGGAAATCCTGCACCATGTGGCAGAGGTGCTGCACCGGCTGGCAGAGGAGTCCCGAGAAATGCATCGGGATGCCCACGGCATAGAGGAACTTCAGCACGAGGTAGAGGAAAGCCTGGAAGAACACCTGCATCATCCGGGGGAATAAGGTGCCAACAAGGCTCCCTTTCCCTTATAAAAAAACTGCAGGTGGTCCGCAATCTTGGCTTGCCGATGGACTCAAAGAGCCATCGGCAAGCGGTTGCGGACCACCTGCAGTTTTTTCTTTTACATTCTCAGCAGCAGTTCCTTGGAAACCACCTGCCCGTTCTCGATGAAGAGCCGGGGAACCCGCTTGCTCACGCTGCAGGTCAGCTCGTATGGGATGGTGCCCGCCATTTCCGCCATGTGCTCCAGGGAATTGTCCGGTCCGAAGATGGTCACCTCATCGCCCACATCCACACCGGGTGCATCGGAAAGATCAATCATGCACATGTCCATGCAGATTTTGCCCCGCACCGGTGCCGGACCTTCCGCCGTCATCAGAGCGTAGCGGTTGGAAAGGCAGCGCAGGAAGCCGTCCGCATATCCGTAAGGCACCACGCCGATTCGCGTGGAATGGGTGGTCTCGAAAATTCCGCCGTAGCTGATGTGGGTTCCGGCCGGGTAGATTTTGATGGTGCTGACAACGGTCTTCAGGGACATTACCGGACGAAGTCCCAGCTGCTTCGCATAGTCTCCGTATCCGTACAGCAGCAGGCCCGGGCGAACCATGTCCAGATAGGTTTCCGGATATTTTGTTGTGGCTCCGGTATTGGCACAGTGGCGAATCCGGAACTTATGCCCCCATTGTTCTTCCGCGCTCCGAATCACATCGGTGAACAGCTGAAACTGGTGCCGGGTGTATTCCAACTCATCCGCACCTTCTTCATCCGCCACCGCAAAATGAGTAAAGATGCCTTCCGCATCCAGGCCCGGAAGGGTGCAGGCATGAACGATGCCGTTCACACCGTGCTGAAAATAATCCCCCTCGCAGAGGTATCCCAGCCGGGACATTCCCGTATCCACCTTGATGTGAACCTTCAGTGTGCCACCGTATTTCACCGCCTCTTCGCTGTACTCCAGCGCCTTGGCCTCACAGGTCACCGCCTGGGTGATATTAAAGCAGATCAGCCGATCCACCTGCTCCTTCGGCGTGTGTCCCAGAATCAGAATCGGCATGGTGATGCCGTTGAAGCGAAGCTCCAAAGCCTCGTCGATGCTGCTCACCGCCAGGTAATCCGCCCCCAGCTCCTGCAGCTTTGTGGCCACCTGCAGGGAGCCGTGGCCGTAGGCATCCGCCTTCACCACGCCCAGGAAGCGCACATCCGGCCCAATGTGTTTCCGAATCGTGTGATAATTGTATGTGAGGGCGTCCAGATCGATTTCCGCCCACGTCCGCTTCAATGTTGATTTCATATTTTTGCTCCTGTGAATCATATAAAAAAATATTCTTTTCGCCAGGGCACTTCCGATCGTATCTACAGATCGGGAGCACTCAACAACAAAACATTTTAGCACGGGAATACCGGGGCTTCAAGGGAAACCCTGCATCCGGTCCGCAACCGCTTGCCGATAGGAAGAAAAACAAAGATTCATTGGGATAGCAGACACGATTTGACGGAAAATGTGGTATTATAGGGGAAGTGTTTTTAGTGTAAAGTAGGAGGAAGATTGTATGACGATTTGCGATTTAGAAATCGGACAGTCTGCAGTAATATCGGCTGTGGGAGGCGAAGGAGCCCTTCGGCAGCATTTTTTGGATATGGGATTGATTCCCGGAATTGAAGTCACCCTGATTAAATACGCGCCCATGGGCGATCCGATGGAACTGATGGTATCCGGCTATTCCTTGACCTTGCGTCTGGCGGATGCGGCGCGGATTGATATCACCAACGTGCACGAGCATCCCGGCGGCCGGGGAGAAGTGCTGGAACCCATTCAGCCCAGCAAGGACATTCCTCACCCGGGAATCGGTGAAGAGGGCAGAGGAAGAGAACGAGACCGAGATGTGTCGGAAGATCATATCGTTTTCGCATTGGCGGGAAATCAGAATTGTGGCAAGACCACCCTGTTCAACCAACTGACCGGGTCCAATCAGCACGTCGGAAATTTTCCGGGGGTAACAGTGGACCGAAAGAGCGGGGTGATCAAAGGATATCCCGGCACGGAAGTGGTGGATTTGCCGGGCATATACTCCCTTTCTCCGTATACCAGCGAGGAAATCGTCTCCCGGCAGTTTATTCTGGAAGAGAAACCATCGGCGATTATCAACATCATCGATGCTACCAATATTGAACGGAACCTGTATCTCACCATGCAGCTTCTGGAGCTGAACGTTCCCATCGTCATCGCCTTGAACATGATGGATGAGATGACGGGAAACGGCGGTTCGGTGCTGATCAATGAGATGGAAGAAATCCTTCAGGTGCCGGTCATTCCAACCTCGGCGGCGAAAAACCAAGGGGTGGAGGAGCTAGCCGAGCACGCCGTGCGCATCGCACGTCTGGGTGAGACTCACGGCCGGGTGGACTTCTGCAATCCGAAGGATCACAACGGTGCCGTGCACCGGGCGATTCACGGAATCATGAGTCTGGTGGGGGATCACGCAGAGGCGGCCGGCATTCCGGTTCGGTTTGCGGTCACGAAGCTGATTGAAGGGGACCCGCTGGTAACGAAGGCGCTGGCGCTTACAGAGAACGAAGAGGAAATGGTGGAGAAAATCACTCGCCAGATGGAAGATGAATGCGGCATGGACCGCAGCGCCGCCATGGCGGATATGCGGTATACCTTTATTCGCCGGCTGTGCCATCAGACGGTGATTAAACCGAAGGAAAGCAAGGAGCGGATTCGAAGCCAGAAACTGGACAGCTTCCTCACCGGCAAGTGGACCGCCATTCCCGCTTTCGTGGCCATCATGGGGCTGGTCTTCTGGCTCACCTTTAACGTCATCGGGGCCTTTTTCCAAAACCTGCTGGATGAAGGGATCCAAATAATCACCCACTGGACGGATCAGTGGCTCACCGCCATGGACGTGGCAACGCCGATTCATTCGCTGATTATCGATGGTGTTTTTACCGGCGTGGGTTCGGTGCTGTCCTTTGTGCCGATTGTGGTGGTGTTGTACCTGTTCCTGTCCCTGCTGGAAGACAGCGGGTACATGGCGCGGGTAGCATTCTTTATGGATAAACTCCTGCGCCGGGTTGGACTCTCCGGGCGCAGTATCGTGCCGATGCTGGTGGGCTTCGGCTGCAGCGTTCCCGCTATCATGTCTTCCCGCACCCTGCCGTCGGAGCGGGACCGGAAGATGACGCTGCTGCTGATTCCTTTTATGAGCTGTTCCGCAAAGATGCCGATTTACGCATTCTTTGCCAACGCGTTCTTCCCGAAGTACGCGGCGCCGGTGATGATTTCGATGTATTTTATCGGAATTCTCATGGCTATATTGATTGCCCTCATCGGCAAAAACACGGTGTTCAAAGGGGAAGCGGTTCCTTTCGTCATGGAGCTGCCGAACTACCGGATGCCGGGGGCGAAGAGCGTTCTGCAGCTCATGTGGGACAAGGCGAAGGACTTCCTGCAGCGGGCGTTCTCTGTCATCTTTATCGGCACCATCGTGGTGTGGTTCCTGCAGAACTTCAACTTCTCCATGAACATGGTTTCGGACCCGCAGTCCAGCATGCTGGCGGCACTGGCGGGATTCCTGGCACCGCTGTTCATCCCGCTGGGCTTTGGAAATTGGCAGATGGTAACCGCCTTGATTTCCGGATTCCTGGCGAAGGAAAGCGTGGTATCCATGATGGCGGTGGTATACGGCGGAACCGCAGCCGTTCGTTCGGCCATCACCCCGCTGGCGGCGTTCACCTTCATGGTGTTCTGCCTGCTGTACACCCCGTGCATTGCGGCGGTGGCCACCATTCGGAAGGAGCAGGGCCGAGGAGCCGCCATCCTCATGGTCATCTTCCAGTGCGTCGTGGCCTGGCTCATTGCGTGGGCGGTGCACTTGATTGGAAGCATTCTTCTGTAAAAACAAAAAACACTCACCGGCAGCGTCCGGTGAGTTTTAGATAGCGGGAAAAATCGGAATTTCTTAATAATTATTAAGATTTCTTTAGGATTTGCGGGAATGGTTGAAACAAAAGCGGATTATATATATAATTACATCATTGCGGAAAAGTAATTCTGAAGATATTTGTCATGATAAAAGAGAAACTGAAAAAAATTGCGCCGGAGTATTCCTGGGGATTGCTGACGGCGGTGGTTATTTTAAACTGCATAACGTATTTCGGAACTCGCCTGTTCACCTCCGGGATGAAACACCATTCCATCCAGCTGGCGGTGGATCGGATGATTCCATTCTGCCCGCACTGGATTGTAGTTTACTTTTTGGCGTTCCCCTTCTGGGTCTATGGATTTATTCTCATTGCCCGGGAGAGCCGGGAGATGTGCCGCATTTATCTGATTGGAGAGATGATTGCGAAAACAATTTGCCTCATCTGTTTCGTGGTGTTTCCCACCACCCTGGTGCGGCCGGTCATCGATGCCGACGGGTCCTTCTGGGAACAGTTGGTGGCGCTGCTGTACCGAATCGATTCGCCGGACAATTTGTTTCCGTCCATCCACTGCCTGGAAAGCTGGATGTGCTTTCGCAGTGCACGGAAGATGAAGAAGGCGCCGTCCCGGTATCGGACTTTGGCGACGGTGGCAACGATAATGATTTTCGCGTCTACCCAGCTGCTGAAACAGCACGTGCTGTTGGACGCGGCGGGCGCAATTGCTGCGGGAGAAACGGGGCTCCTGCTGGCGCATAAACTGTATGTTCAAAGAGAGGGTGCGACTGTATGAACAAAAAGAAAGTAGTGTGGGGTTTCCTTTCTCTGGGAATTGCCATACTGACGATAATGATGATTGCATCGGGAAGCAAGGAGTTCTCCTTGGATACCATGATGGCGTATTTGAGCCGGGCGAACAAGTTGTGGCTGGCGGCCGGCCTGCTGTGCATGTTCGGCTACATCTGGTTTGAAGGATATGCGCTGGTGCACATCTGTCGGACGCTGGGATACCAAAGTGCGAAACGGCAGGGGACGGTGTACGGGGCGGCGGACGTCTTTTTTTCCGCCATCACTCCTTCCGCCTCCGGCGGACAGCCGGCCAGCATGTTCTTCATGCTTCGGGACGGAATGACCTTCCCGGCATGCACCACCGCATTGCTGATTAATTTGGTAATGTACACCTTGGCAACGCTGACCATTGGCAGCCTGTCCGTGCTGTTTCACTTCAATCTGTTCCGGAGAATGTCCCTGTTCTCCAGAATTTTGATTGTCGTGGGCTGGTTCATCATGACGGGACTGTCCATGCTGTTCTACATGCTGCTTCGCCGGGGAGAGATCCTGTACCGGCTCTGCGACCGGGTGATGGAGATGCTGGGAAAGCGGAAGCTCCTGAGCAACCTCACGAAGAAGCAGGCGAAACTGAAAAAGAAAATGGCGGAATACCAACAGTGTTCCGATGAAATCGCCGGACACGGGCGGATGCTGATTCGTATTTTTATCATCAATCTGCTGCAGCGGCTGTCCCAGATCGGCGTGACGTTTATGATTTTTATGGCGCTGGGAGAAGGGTTCCGAACTTCTTTAGAAGGATTGGTGGTTCAGGCCTTTACCGCGCTGGGATCCAACAGCATCCCGATTCCGGGCGGAATGGGCGGTGCGGACTATCTGATGCTGGACGGATTCGGAGAAATTCTGGGCCGGGATGCGGCATCCATCGAGATGCTGTGCCGGGGCTGTTCCTTCTACGTATGCATTATTACCAGTGCGCTGATCGTGCTGGCAGGATATTTTATGGGAAGAAAAAGGAGTTTGAGAAAATGATAGGATTTTACAATTATACGGTGTGGTTGACATACCTGTCCCTGATTTCGGCCGGGACGGGAATAATGATTTCCCTGTACAGCCATGCCCATCCCTTCATCGGCGTGTTCTTTCTGCTGGTCAGCGGACTGTGTGATGCCTTCGACGGAAAGGTGGCTCGGAGCAAGAAGAACCGCACGGAGATGGAAAAGAAATTCGGAATTCAGATTGATTCCCTGGCGGATATGGTGAGCTTCGGCGTGCTTCCGGCCTGTATCGGCAGCGCTATGATGCGCGTCGTGCTGCAGAATTACGAAGCGGGAGATCCCACCAGTGCGGACATATTACTGAGTCATCCGTACTTCTTCATATGCTATGCGGTGATGATTCTGTACATTCTGGCCGCCCTAATCCGGCTGGCCTATTTTAACGTGGCGGAGGAAGAGCGTCAGAAGACGGAAGGCGGCGTTCGCAAATATTACGAAGGTCTTCCGGTTACTTCCGCGGCGCTGATTTTCCCGTCGGTGCTGCTGTTCCAGTACGTGCTGCCGAAAGACATTACCTGGATCTATTTCCTGACCATGGCCATTACGGGATTCCTGTTCATCTCCAAAATCCCGGTGAAAAAGCCGGATACCAAGGGCATTCTGGCAATGGTGGGAATCGGTGCCCTCGAATTCATCATTCTGATTGCGACATGGATGTATTACGAGGGGTAGAAAAGAGATATGCTGAAATTCTTATATCAGACGGTGCCGGGACGATGCATCCTGAAGCTACTGACCCGCCCGGGCTTATCCCGCTTCGTGGGCCGCTTCATGGATTCCGCCATTTCCCGTCCCATTATTCCTCGCTTCATCCGCAAAAACAACATCGATATGAACGAGTATCTGGACGAGGAGTACGGTTGTTTCAATGACTTTTTTTGTCGCCGGATTCGTCCGGAGCTTCGTCCCATGAATAGGGATTCGGCAGTGCTTCCGGCACCTTGCGACGGGCTCCTCAGCGCCTATCCCATTACGGACTCCCTGGTGATTCCCGTAAAAGGAAGTCGGTATTCCATCCGGGATCTGGTTCGGGACGAGGAGTTGGCGAAAAAATACGAGGACGGCACCTGCCTGGTCTTCCGGCTGTGCGTGCATCATTACCACCGCTACGCCTATCCGGACAACGGCCGCAAAACGAAAAATACTTTTATCCCGGGCGTGCTGCATACGGTCCGTCCGGTGGCACTTCGGGAACTTCCCGTATTTACGGAAAATGCGCGGGAGTATACGGTCATCCGCAGCGAGAACTTCGGCGATGTGCTTCAGATGGAAGTGGGCGCCATGCTGGTGGGGAAAATTGACAACTACCATCCGGAGGCGGATGTCCGGAGAGGACAGGAGAAGGGGCGGTTCCTTTACGGCGGTTCGACCATCATCCTGCTCCTGGAGCCTGGAACCGTTGCGGTAACGGAGAAATTCTTCGAAGCCACCCGGGCCGGTGAAGAGACGGAAGTGAAAATGGGGGAAGCCATCGGCAGAAGGGGATAGCCGGAAACGGACAATAAAGCGAAAGCGCACGGGAATCCGAAGGGGGGATTCTCGTGCGCTCTTTTTCTACTTAATAATCAACATGTTCGTGCGTTTCAACTCCTTGATTTCCTCCGGGGTCATCAGCAGTTCGTTGCGAATCTCGTCGGTGACGGTAAGGGGTTCATGGGAGACCAGAATTTTCAAGGTAATTCCCTGGTAGTATAGGGAGATGCAGGACATGATGCCCTTTTGGCGGCGGCCCTTTTGGAAAAGGAGCGGCATGCGGATGAACACCTTGTCAAAGGGCGGCGCTTCGTTGGTGTAGTAGAAGGTAATGCTGGTATCGGAATAGGATACGGTTCCATGGTAGATGAAATCCGATTGATATTCCGAGTTCTCGGCATCCGTCACAAAGTAAATCTTGGATTTCATGGACGGATGGGAGTTTTCAATCATGGCGTTCTTCACCCTCTTCTCCTCTCCGTTGTACCAATAGATGTATAACCGGTCAATCAGATGTTTTTCGTATTTCAGGATATCCGCATTTTTCAGGTCCACGTACGTGGCCGGAAGGAGTTCCGAGATGTCCACATTTAAAGCGGTACAGATTTCCACCAGAGAGTCGATGGCGACGTTCACCTCACCGTTTTCGTATTTGGAAAGGGATGCGGGGCTGCGATGGACGGCCTCCGCAAGTTCCGTCAATGTAATTCCTTTCGTTTTTCGGCTGGCTTTCAGTTTCTGCCCCAGGGTTTTGTAGAATGATTCCTGCATCGTTGTCTCCCTTCTGTATTTAAATTGAGACTTTCACTTTTGGAAAGAAAGTCATGAATATTTGTGATATCTTAAAATACTTTTTGTAATATTATACCACAGGGCAATATTTTTTTCACGGTATGAAAAAAAATACCCGCCAATTTTGAATTTAAAGCGAGTGGGCACATTTGAACCTCCTAAAACATTTTGTTATTCTTTAGACAATCAAGGAAGAGATTATTCATAGGAGGTACATAACTATGGCTAAACAGGAATTTAAACAGAAAAGAGTAATGTCCCGGGAAGAGTTCCCGTATGAGTGGGAAGTCATTGAAAATATCTGGGTACCGATGTCCGACGGATGCAGATGTTCGGCACGTATGTGGAAACCAAAGTCCGACAAACCGCTGCCAACCATCTTCGAAACTCAGCCATACCGTAAGAGAGACGGTATGAGAGGCAGAGACGAACCGATGTACGGATACTTCGCAGGAATGGGATACAACGTTGTCCGCGTGGACATGCGCGGTGCCGGCGAATCCGACGACTGCTTCTACGACGAGTATCTGAAGCAGGAACAGGACGATGCCATCGATGCCATCAACTGGATCGCTGCACAGCCATGGTGCGACGGAAACGTCGGTATGCAGGGTAAGTCCTGGTCCGGATTCAACTCCCTCCAGGTTGCCGCAAGAAGACCGGAGCCGCTGAAGGCCATCATCTGCATCGGCTTCGTCGACGATCGTTACACACAGGATATCCACTACAAGGGCGGATGCCTCCTGAACGATAACTTCTGGTGGGGCAACATCATGCTGGCATATATGTGCCGTCCGATTGATAAAGAAATCAAGCCGGATACATGGTATGAAGAATCCATCAAGAGACTGGAAGAGATGCCGCTGTGGCCGGAAAATTGGCTGAAGCACCAGACCAGAGATGATTACTGGAAGCACGGTTCCGTCAGCGTGAACTACGATGACATTCAGGTTCCGGTATTTGCACTGGACGGATATGCCGATTCCTACACCAACAGCGTCTGCACACTGATGGAAGGCCTGTCCGTTCCGAGAAAGGCGATTATCGGACCGTGGGCACACGTATTCCAGCACGACGGAATGCCGCAGCCGGCAATGGATTACCTGGGTGAAGCAACCAAATGGTGGGATAAGTGGCTGAAGGGCATCGACAACGATACCTTGGATTGTCCACAGATCACCGTATGGATGGAAGACAGCATGAAGCCGGAAACCGTACACCCAATCTCCGACGGACGCTGGGTTGCAGTAGAAAGCTGGCCATCGGCTGACGTAAACGATAAGACACTGCACATGACCTACGGCCACCTGCAGGATGAGAAGAATGAGAAGGAAGAAATCGTGGACCTCAGCACCGTTCAGAACCACGGACTGTTCGCCAACGAGTGGATGGGCGCCGGCGTTCTGGGTGAGAGCCCGGCAGATATGAGATGCGATGACGGAATGGCAATGACCTTCGATTCCGACGTAATCGAAGAGGACTTCGAGATCTTCGGATATCCGACATTCACCGTAGAGTTCACCGCAGACAAGCCAAACGCATTCCTGTATGCAGAACTGTGCGACATTCATCCGGATGGCGCTGCAACCAGAGTATCCTACGGCCTCATGAACCTGACTCACCTGGAAGGACACGAGAAGGTGACATACCTGGAGCCGGGTAAGAAATATAAGGCAACCGTTACACTGGACGTATGCGGACACGTATTCCCGAAGGGACACAGAGTTCGCCTGGCAGTAGCAAACTCCTTCTGGCCGATGATCTGGCCGTCTCCGGAGAAGGTAACTCTGAAACTGGATCTCTCCACTGCAGAGTTCACCCTGCCGATTTTCACCGGCAAGGACACCGAAGGTCCGAACATGGAAGCGAAGTGTGCTCCGCTGACACCGATGACCGTCCTGAAGGAAGGCGTGGTAAACCGTCAGGTTACGTACGATCTGCTCACCGACTCCTGGACATCCATCACCGACGGTGTGGGCGGCGTATTCGGCGAAGGAATCTACCGCTTCGATGATATCGGCACCGTAGTAGAGCACAACCTGAAGAGAATCCTGACCGTAAGCAACTCCGATCCGTCGGATGCAAGATACGAAATCATTCAGAAGATGAAGAACGGTCGTCCGGGCTGGGAAATCGATTGCGACATCGATGTGGTACAGACCGCGGACAAAGAGAACTTCTATCTCACCGGATTCATGGATGCTTCCATCAACGGCGAGCATGCATTCCACAGAGATTACGATGTCACCGTTCCTCGTAACGGACTCTAAAGAGAAGACCGATTTCGAAGAATGATACCGCGCGTAGGGGGCTTATCCAAAGCCTCCTGCGCCTTTCATGAATTCAACATTATTCCGGTGACAGAAGCCGGAAACCTTAGACCGCAGAGCAAATTGATTTTACGGAAGAAAGGGACCGACAAAGATGCTTGTATTGAGAAACGCGAGAATCATCCCGGAGCTGACCGAGGGATACGATTCGGATAGAGCGGATATCGTTATAGATAATGGAATTATTCAGGAAATTAAAGCACCGAAAACTGTAGATGCCGGTGAGGTTTTGGACATGACCGATATGACCGTGATTCCGGGATTAATCGAAGCGCATCTGCACTTAGACCTGAAGGGTACCAACACCTTCGAGGAAAACGTTCAGCCGGATGCATACCGAAGCATGACCGCGCTGAAGTTGGCACAGGATAACCTGCGTCAGGGTTACACCACTGTTCGGGATGTGGGTGACCGAAACAATATTGTAATCGATATCGCCAGAGCGGTTCGGGAAGGCGCGGTGGTGGCACCGGACATCCTGGCCAGCGGAAAGATCATCTCGCCGACAGAGAAGGGAAACGACTTCTTCGGTACTATGTATCTGGAAGCGGATTCTCCGGAAGAGTTCCGGAAAGCGATTCGAAAGCAGTACCAGAGAGGCGCCGACTGGATTAAGATTATGGGCACCGGAGCAATTATGAATCCGGGTGCGGAGCCGGGGCTTCCGATTATTACCGAAGAGGAATTGAAGGCTGCTTGCGATATGGCAGACTTTTTGAAGATGCCGGTATCCGTGCACTGCCACGGAACGGAGGGCATCAAGATGTGCATTCGCAATGGCGTTCGTACCATTGAGCATTCTACTATTCTGGACGATGAGTGCCTGCGGATGTACAAGGCATCGGATCGGAGCTTCATGATGCCGACACTGAGCGCACCGCACTCCTTCCTGGATTGGCCGGAAGGAATGCCGAAGCACTACGTGGAGAAATCCAAGAAAATCGTCAAGGTTCTGGATGAAGGAATGAGAGAGGCCTACCTGCAGGGAATCAAGATGGGTTGGGCGACCGATGCGGGTGTCTACGAAGGCAGCCACGGCAATGGAATCTACGAGTTCCGGATTCGTGTGAACAAGCTGGGAATGGATCCGAAGGATACGTTGATTCAGGTAACCAAGTACAATGCGGAAATCCTGATGATTGACGATCAGGTGGGCACCATAAAAGCAGGAAAGAAAGCGAATTTGGCAGTATTCCGGGGAAATCCGGATGAAGATATTGAAAAATTGAATGATGTTGCACTGGTCATCAAAGACGGCAAGAAAGTTCTTGTATAACCGGGAAGAGTTAAGGAGACACAATTATGGGAACACAATCAAAGCTTAAAAAGAATATGCTCAGATTAATTCTGATTTCTATTGCAGGTACCATGATCTACGGACTTCCGTATTTCAGATCCTACTACTATGATGCGTACCTGCAGACTTACGGATTAACCAATTCACAGATGGGAATGTTTGGTTCTATTTTCGGAATCATGGGTGCCTGCTCCTATCTGTTTGGCGGTGTGGTTGCGGATATGTTCTCTGCAAGAAAGCTGATGACCATATCCATGATTCTCACCGGCTTGGGTGGATTGCTACACCTGTTCCACCCGAGCTACCTCATGTTGGTGGGAATTTACTTCCTTTGGGGATTCACCTCTCTGTTTGCATTCTGGCCGGCACTGCTGAAGGTTCTGCGTTCTCTGGCAAATGAGGACGAGCAGAGTAAGGCGTACGGCTTCATGGATGCAACTAGAGGTATCACCAACGCAGTGCAGCTGGCAGTGACCCTGGCCATCTTCAACGCACTGAGCAAGAAGGCCAGCGATTTGGCAGGTCTGAACGGCGTAGTCATCTTCTACTCCGCAGTCTGCATCGTAATGGGTATCGGTCTGTACTTCGTCCTGGACGAGAAGAAGCTGCAGACCGGTTCCGATGACGCAGAGGATGAAAGCAAGTTCTCCTTTGCAATCGTAAAGCAGGTGCTGAAGATGCCGGTAGTATGGCTGCTGTCTCTGGTAGTATGCTGCTCCTACACCATGCCAATCCTGTTCTACTACTTCACCCCATACGCAACCGCGAACTTGGGCATGACCGCTGCAGCCGGTGCCATGGTCACCATGTTGGCGCAGTACGTACGTCCGGTAGCCTGCGTTGTCGGCGGCGTGGCAGCAGATAAGATTGGAAGAGCAAACGTAATGTACGGAACTATGGGTATCATGCTGGCGTCCACGCTGGTTCTGATTTTCGCAAAATCCATGACCAATGCGGTATTTATCGGTATCTGTGCGTGCATCTACTTCGGTATGTACGGTGCGTACTCCCTGGTATTCTCCATGTTCGATGAATGCGGAATTCCGAAGTACATGTCCGGAACCGCCATCGGCCTGATCTGCACCATCGGATATATGCCGGAATTCTTCTGCCCGCTGCTGGCCGGAAAAGTTCTGGATACATACGGAAATGCGGGATACCACATCCTGTTTATCTTCTTGGCTGTTATGATGGTAATTGGTCTCATTCTTCTGACCTTCTACAAGCGTCTCGTGAAAAAGATGTAATATGCCAAGTGATAATATAATAATATAATTGCCCGAAAAGCCCCATCGCAATCGATGGGGCTTTTCATGTACGGTTGTATTCGTTTGATGTTATTCTTCTTCCATTTGCAGGTTGGCCCAGTAGCTGTAGCTTCGCTTCAGGGTGTGGGCGATGGCATCCGTATCCCGATCTTCCAGAATCTTTAAGATTTCAAAATGGATGTCCACCAGATACTTCCGGTCCTGTTCCCGAATGCACTGCTCGATGGTGCGGATTCGGGATCCGTAGGTCAGCTTGGACAGCATTTCGTTCACGGTGACAATCAGGTCGTTCCGGGTTGCCTTTGCGATGGCATCGTGGAAAGCGATGTCCGTCCGGCAGATTAATTTCGGATCCGGATTTGGTTCGTCCAGTTCCCGCTCGATGGAGGTAGCAATTTGCCGCAGGTTCTCCGCATCCTCCGGATTGAGACTTTGATCCATGATTACTTGCAAGGTACCGAACTCGATGCATTGCCGGAGACCGATGAGGTCTTGGTAGGATTCTTTTTTCTGGAGAATCATACTGTAGATCAGCGGATTGATGGTCTGCGGCTTGAAGGTTCGGCATACAAAAGTACCTTCGGGACGGCGAATCTCCAGAATGCCGTACGCCACCAGGGTTCGTACCGCCTCCCGTACCGTGTTCCGTCCGACGCAGAAGCTGGAGGCCAGCTCCGGCTCGGTGGGAATCTTGTCTCCCGGATTAATCTGCCCGTCGATGATGGCTTCCGTCAATCGTTCCACCACGATATCGGAAGCGGATTTCATGCGAATGGGCTTCATAAAATCTGAAGCAGTCATTAATTTTCCTTTCTGTGCAGCAGCGCTGCGTTTCGCGGCAGAGGGAGAAAGATATTAATTCTTCTTCTCCACGATGGTGTCTGCCAGCGTCTCAAAATATTTAACGTAAGCGGCGTGGTCTTCTTCCATGTGACCGTGCGCCTTCATGGTCTGCTGGATTTCATAGAGCTGAGCGGTGTAAGGAATCGGGCAATCGATGGCGTGGGCCGTGTTGATTACGTTGGTGATATCCTTGTGGTTAACTTTGATGGTTCCGCCCGGAGTGAAGTTCCGTTCCACCATCATCGGCGCCTTGTCTTCTAGAGCGTAGCTTCGCGCAGCACCGCCTTCGATGGCTTTGTATACCTTCTCCGGATCCACGCCGGCTTTGGCCGCAAAGGTGAGGGCTTCCGCTACGATGGCGATGTTGTTGTTTACGATAATCTGATTGGCCAGCTTGCAGATACTTCCGGAGCCGGGATCTCCAATCAGGGTTGCCTGAGAGCTGTAGGTGTCAAAGATTGGCGCGCAGGTGTTGAAATCCTTCTCGTCGCCGCCCACCATGATGGCCAGCGTGCCGGCCTTGGCGCCGCTCTCTCCGCCGGATACCGGCGCATCTAAGAAACCGATGCCTTTCTCCTGCAGCTTCTCATAGCATTCTCTGGAATCGTTGGCGGTGACGGAGCTGTGATCTACCACAATCTGTCCGGCCTTCATGTAATCCATCAGGCCGCCTTCGCCGAAAATGACGTTCTTAACGATGGATGCGTTCGGGAGAATCATCTCCACCACATCGCACTGCTCCGCCAGATCCTTGTTGCTTCCGGCGGTCGCACCTTCGGCCACCAGTTCCGCAACAATCTTCTCGTTCAGGTCGGATACCATGACATCCAGACCTGCTTTTACCATGTGTTCTGCCATGGGACGTCCCATGATTCCCAGTCCAATAAATCCTACTTTCATTGTGTGTTTCCTCCTGTTGATATTTCGTGTTTTGGATTAAAAAAACAGTACCGCCTGCAGCCATAAACCGAATTGTGTTCAACATAGGATGTTTAACACTTCAATACTAATGAAAAATTCATGCAAAGTCAATTGGAATTCTGCTTTATTTTAGAAGAGAGATTTGTTGCTTGAAACAAATTTTTCGACAAAATATTGTTTATTGTTGACTTTAGCGTAAAATGTTCGTAAAATAATACCAACATCCCATGATGGTATGAACTAATGATGGGGTGATGTCCGGATTCGTCCGGGGAAAAAACTATACCGCTTGTAGTTAATGTTGTTGGGATATCGCAGGCATCCGGCCTGCGAAGGAGGAAAAATTGAAGAGAAGAAAACTGATTGCAGTTGCCTTGATGTTGACCTTGCTCTGCACGATTTCCCTGTCCGGCTGTGCGAAGCAGAACAGCGGAGAGGTAGCAGAGAACGGATACAATCAGGTAACGCTGCTGCTCAACTGTAACGGAACAGAGATTGCCAATGATACCAGAATGGCGCTCCTGTTCAAGAAGTACGTGGAAGAGCGTTCCGATGGCGTGGTTCGGATTAAAGTATTCCCGAACGATCAGCTGGCCAGCGGAAACATGAATAAGGGTCTGGAGATGATTACCAGCGGAACTACGGATTTGGACATCCATTCCACCAGTATCATTTCCAATCTGGATAACCGTCTGATGGTATGCACTATGCCGTGGCTGTTCCAGAACTATGACCAGGCGGAGAAGACCTTCTTCGGGGATGGCGGAAAGTTCATCCAGAAGGTGGTATCCAAGAAGGGTCTGACTTACCTGGGCGCGGTTCATAACGGATTCAAGGCGATTACGAACAGCAAGCGATCCATCAAGAAGCCGGAAGATCTGAGCGGTCTGAAGATCCGTATTCCGGGTGGTGCGTTCTACACCGCCTTTTACAAGGCATTCGGTGCCAGCCCGCAGGCGATGAGCTGGAGTGAAGTGTTCACCGCACTGCAGCAGGGAACCATCGACGGACAGGACAACAGTTTGAGTACCTGCAATTCCGGAAACATTCAGGAAGTGCAGAAGTATATCACTATCGCAAAGTATACCTATGAAGCTTTTACTTTTACCGCGAACTCCGAGAAGTTTAACTCGCTGAACTCCAAGACCCAGAAGCTGCTGAAAGAGTGCGCGAAAGATGCGTGCCACGAAGTGGATCAGCAGATTGTGGAAGGAGAAGGAGATATCCTGCAGAAGTTCAAAGACTCCGGCTGTGTAATCAATGAGCTGTCTCCGGCAGACATTGAGGAATTCCGCAAGGTTGTAGAACCGGTGAAGCAGGAATACATGAAGAAGTACGGCGAAGAGGCCTGCAAGGCATTCGGCGTGACGAAGTAGTGAAACTCAAATAGAAAGTGAGGCAAGGTATATCCTATGAAAAAATTCTGGAATGAATTGGAAGACAATATATGCGGCATCCTGCTTCTGGTGATGATGCTGCTCACATGCGTCAATGTATTTGCGCGCTATGTCCTGCTCAGCTCCATGCCTTTCGTTGAAGAGCTGACCAATGCCGGCCTGATTCTCCTCAGTATTGCCGGCGCAGCGGTGGCTGCGAAAAGAGGAGCCCATCTGGGCCTGACGGTCCTGACGGAGAGATTCTCCCCGGCGGGACAGAAGGCTTGCGCTCTGCTCGCCGATGCCCTGGGCATTATCTTCGGCCTGGTCATCCTGTACTTCGGTATTCGGATGTCCGGTCACGAATTCGCGCTGGGACTGAAGACCAGCGGCATGCAGTGGCCGGAAGGTGCCTTTGGTGCCATGATTCCGGTAGGCGGTGCGTTCCTGGCGATTCGCTACTGCCAGCTGTTTATCCGTACGCTGAAAAGCGATGCAACGAACTCGGAAGATAAGGAGGCATAAAAATGAGTGCAGGCTTAGTAGTATTTGGAAGCTTTGCGGTCCTCCTGTTCCTGGGAGTTCCGATTGCGTTATCTTTGGGAATGGCCAGTGTCATCACGCTGTTGTATGAAAATCTGCCACTTTCCATTATTCCGGCGAATCTCTATTCGTCCACCGGCAAATTCGTTTTGCTGGCAATTCCGTTCTTCATACTGGGCGGAAATATCATGGAGAAGAGTGGAATCTCTTCCCGCTTGATTGATTTTGCGAAAACCTTGGTGGGCCACAAGAAGAGCGGTATGGCGATGGTATGCGTCATCGTTGCCTGCTTCTTCGCCGCAATTTCCGGTTCCGGCCCGGCGACGGTAGCGGCTCTGGGAATGATTATCATCCCGGCAATGACCCAGGTGGGATATGACAAAGCGTCTTCCACCGCATTGATGTCCACCGCCGGCGCCATCGGTATCGTCATCCCGCCGTCCATTACTTTTGTAATCTACGGATCCATCACCGGAAATTCCGTAGGCCAGCTCTTCGCCGCCGGCCTGGTTCCGGGAATCTTGATGGGCGTGGTGCTGGTTGTTGCCATGCAGTTCGTCAGCCGTAAATGGGAAATCGAGACCATTCCGAAGGCGACCGGTGCGGAGCGCTGGGCTGCGTTCAAGGATGCATTCTGGGGCATCATGATGCCGGTTATCATTCTGGGCGGAATCTACGGCGGAATCTTCACCCCGACCGAAGCGGCTGCCGTGGCAGCTCTGTACGGTCTGCTGGTTGGATTCTTCATCTATAAGACCTTGAAATTTCAAGATTTGATGACGATTCTCAAGGACTCCGTTTCTCAGACCGCCGTGGTTATGTTCATCGTTGGAACCGCCAGCCTGTTCTCTTGGGTGCTCACGGTTACCGGTGTGGCATCTGCAGCAAGCAATACGCTGATTACCATGGTAGGCGGCAACAAGATTCTGTTCCTGCTAGTAGTGAACATCATCCTGCTGATTGCGGGCTGCTTCATCGATGCCAACTCGGCAATGTATATCATCCTGCCGATTCTCTACCCGGTTGCAACCGCACTGGGCATCGATCCGATTCACCTGGGCGCCATCATGGTACTGAACATGGCCATCGGTCTGGTAACACCGCCGGTAGGAATCAACCTGTACACCGGATGCGGCATTGCGAACATTTCCCTGAAGGAAATTTCCAAAGCGGTTCTGCCGTTCGTATTCGCATCGCTGCTGGTACTGATTCTGGTAACATACGTTCCGGCAGTATCCACTTGGCTTCCAAGCCTGATTTCGAACTAATCGAGATATAACAGACCTGTGCTGCTTGCCCGCAGGCAGGTCTGTTTCATGGGACACGGGCAATCATTCATGAACAACAAGGAGGTCATATCATGAAGGATATCAGCATAGGGGAGCTGAAAGACCGCGCACAGGATCTGCGCCGAAAGGCTCTGACTATGATCTATGAAGCACAATCCGGTCATCCGGGCGGTGCGTTCTCGGCAGCAGAGATCGTTACATATTTGTATTTCAAGGAAATGAACATCGATCCAAAGAATCCGGAATGGCCGGATCGGGACCGCTTCATCCTTTCCAAGGGTCATGCATGCCCGATTCAGTACGCAGCACTGGGAACTTTGGGATATTTCCCGGAGGAAGAGATGCATAAGCTGAGAAAAGAAGGATCCATGCTGCAGGGTCACCCGAACATGAGAAAATGCCCGGGTATCGATATTTCCACCGGGTCCCTGGGACAGGGACTGTCCGTGGGCGTGGGCATGGCGGTTGCCGGCAAAAGAGACGGAAAGAAATACCGCGTATATGTGGTAATCGGTGACGGAGAGCTGGATGAAGGTGAGCTGTGGGAAGGTTTCATGGCGGCGAACGCGTGGGGCCTGGACAACCTGGTGGTCATTCTGGACGACAACGGTCTTCAGCTGGATGGCACTACGGATGAAATCATCCCGCACCTGGATGTGGTAAAGAAGATGGATGCGTTCGGATTCGAAACCTACGACATTGACGGAAACGATATGGAACAGGTAGTGGATGCTTTTGGGAAAATCAATGCGTCCTCTTCCGGAAAGCCGAAATTCATCGATGCTCGCACCGTCAAAGGCAAGGGCGTATCCTACATGGAGAACCAGCTGGGCTGGCACGGTAAAGCACCGAACGATGAAGAATACGAAATCGCGATGAAGGAACTGGGAGGTCGGTAATGAATACAGAACAGAGAATTGCCACTCGTGTCGGTTTCGGCGAAGAAATCGTAGCACTGGGTAAAGAAAACAAGGATATCTACGTTGTGGATATCGATATCGGTAAATCCTGCAAGACTCAGGAGTTCCGTAAGGAGCTGCCGATGCAGCATCTGAACGTGGGGATTGCAGAACAGAACGGCGCCGGCGTTGCGGCGGGACTGGCCACCACGGGAAAAATTCCATTCGTGGTAACCTACGCGGTATTCGGTTCCCTCCGGATGGCGGAACAGATTCGTCAGGAAATTTGCTACACCAACCTGAACGTAAAAATCGCTTGCTCCCACGGCGGCCTGACTCCGGCCAACGACGGCGCCAGCCATCAGGGCATTGAAGACATGGGCGTTCTCCGTACCATTCCGAACATGAGAGTGGTCATGCCGGCGGATTACTATGCGGCCAAAGCCCTGGTTCGCCAGGCGGCAGAAATCTACGGACCGGTGTATCTGCGGTTCACCCGGGATGCGGTTCCGGTAATCTACGATGAGAATCAGAAGTTTGAAATCGGCAAAGCCATCCAGATTCAGGATGGATCCGACGTGGCGCTGATTGCCAACGGCGATACCGTCATTCTGGCAATCCGGGCGGCAGAAGAACTGGCAAAGGAAGGCATTTCCGCCAGAGTTATTGACATGCACACCATCAAGCCATTGGATGTGGACTGCGTAAAGGCCTGCATCGATGACATCGGCAAAATCATCACTGTTGAGGACCACAATATCATCAACGGTCTGGGCAGTGCCGTATGCGAGGTGGCAGCGGAATCCGGAAAGGGCATCGTAAAGAGAATCGGCATCCGGGATCAGTTCGGAGAATCTGCACCTTATGAACGTCTGCTGGCAAAGAACGGCATCACGGTGGAGAACATCGTGGAGACTGCAAAGGCATTGCAGAAATAATTGATTACGTCCACTTTTACTCCAGAAGGGAATAACCCTTTATACACGCTGCTGTGGGATTATCCTGCAGCAGCGTGTATATTTTAAGGCCGATTCACGCTGTTTGAAACAAAAGCAAGAATTAGCGTGAACGAAATTCGCCGGAATTGCAAAAATCTAATTTTGAAGCGACCGGCTGATGCCTTTTGTTATTGACCATAAATTGCAATAACAAATTCAAAAAATGTTAATTTGGGTAATAATTCTGAAACATTTTATTGGTATAATACGTATGAGAGATGCTCATGTAAAAATTGTAAAGTATTGATTGGAGAAGCCTATGAAAATGTATTCGGAAAATAACGTCCGCTGTATCAGTATCCTCGAAGATATCTATGTTATTGTAATTGCTGTTATTTCACTTATGGGAACTGTTGATAGAGTTTCTACAACGGTAACTTATTTACTGTTGCTGCTCTCCTTGTGTGGAGTTGTGTTCCTGGTGGTCGCATCAATAAAGAATAATAAGTTTGAAGGATACGTAAAATCCACTTGCTTTTTGGTAATAATGGCGAATCTGTATTTGTGGATAAAACCGTGGTAAACACAAAATATCGGACAGTCCTGTTGCTGTCCGATATTTTTGTTATGAAGAAATTGTCAGAATATATCCACACCCTCTCCGTGAAAGAAGGCTTAGATTTGAAGAGATGGCAATTAATTTTTTGCGAATAATAGAGATTCGAACATCGATGGACCGATCCGAAACATCGTAATTCTGTGCGTTATTAATGTTCAGTAATTCTGCTCTAGATATAATGCGTTGAGGATGTTCGAAAAAAGCGTGAAGAATTTTAGATTCATACGAAGTAAGGTCGATTGTTCCTTTAGGTGTAGTTAGCGTTCCCAAGGAAAAATGCAATAATGTATTTCCGTACCAAAGCATGTCCTCACGTTCTTCATGAGTCAGAAGCTGCTTAATTCGAAGTACCAGCTCCGGGTAATTAATCGGTTTTATCAGAAAGTCATCATAGAAGAGGAACGGAGAAGTTGACGTTTGATTATCTATATCTTCTGATGAAAAAAGAAATAAAAATTTACCATGATGAAACTGATTTGAAAAAGGAATTTGACCGTGCCATTCTAATTCAAAAGTTTCATAATCAAGAATTGTTAAATCGGTAGGGCTCTCAAAGAACGCATCAGAAAAAGAGCCTTTGACAATAACATCATTGAGGAGTTTCTCCTTTTGCAGGAATTCTTTCAAACTGTTTGCAAAAGCGAAATCCCGTGAGACGATAGCAATTCGATTTTTGAAAGACATATTCTATCTCCTGCATTGAAATGGGCATAAAATTACAATAACAAATTGAGCAATACATACACTGATATTACGAGCGTAATACCAGTGTATGTATAATCTGATTCCATCTTTTAGAAAAACCCGATTATGAAATAAACATTCCAGATTGCCGCTAGCCCGCTTCCATCATGCGGCTCTCCGCTTTTTCCTTTCATACAGCAGCCACAGCAGTATAAGCAAAACGGCGATTCCAATCGTTGCGAGGATTCCCTTATGTTCGGAGAGGAACGAGGCCGATTCTTCCTGCGTCCCCACATCGTACACCCGAACGAAGGATCCTTCGTTTTCGTGAATCATTTCTTTTACTTCCTTCAAAGAAATTTTGCCGACACAGCCTTTATCCACTTGGATGTGGGTTAATCCTTTATCGGTATACACGTAGAGGGCTTCCTCTTCGGAGGCCTGCAGATTCTCTTCCGAAAGATTCTCCATCGCCGTTATTCGGATCGTTTTCGATTTCGTCTCCCCGGCAATTTCTTTTATCGCCTTATCTTGGATTTTATCCCGAACGGATTGATCGACTTCGACCGACCCGCTGTAGCCCTTTAAATCGTAGGATTTATATTGAACCTCATCGTCCGCATTTGCAAAAGAAGTGAATATAAAAACAGTCACGGCAATGCAGAGTATTCCGGTGAGCATTCGAAGTCCGTTGCGATATGTACACATCTCATTGTTCCTTTCTTGAAAATGTTGATTTAACGAATTGAATCCAATTTCTGCATCGGGTATCACCTCATTTCACGCTGATGCTTAGCTCTATCTGCATTGTACCAAAGATTTGCTGCAAAAAGTCTTAAGATTTCTTAATATTCAACCTATATTAATGGGATGTAATTAGTGCCTTGACAAATTCCAATAAGGGGGGGGGTAAAATAAATTCGATAAGCTAAATTAGGAGTAAATATATGGATCGAATTGCGGTGTTGATACCCTGTTTTAATGAAGAAAGAACCATCGGAAAGGTGGTAACGGATTTCAAGAAAACGCTGCCGGATGCAGCAGTATATGTATACGACAATAATTCGAATGATCGGACGGCAGCAGTGGCTCGTGATGCTGGTGCCATTGTGCGTAAGGAAACCCTTCAAGGCAAGGGAAATGTGATTCGTCGGATGTTTCGGGAAGTGGATGCAGAGTGCTACATTATGGCGGATGGGGATGATACCTATCCGGCGGAGGCCGCCATTGAAATGGTGAATCGGGTATTGGAAGGTCAGGCCGACATGGTAGTGGGGGATAGGCTTTCATCTACATGTTTCGATGAAAACAAACGGCGTTTCCATAATTTCGGAAATGCGGTGGTCCGTAAAAGCATCAATAAGCTGTTCAAAAGCAACATCCGAGATATCATGACCGGATATCGTGCGTTCAGTTATCAGTTCGTGAAAACATTTCCGGTTTTATCCAAGGGGTTCGAGATTGAGACGGAAATGAGCATTCACGCGATTGACAAGAATATGAACGTAGCAAATGTCGTTGTGGAATACCGAGACCGACCGGATGGAAGTTCATCGAAATTGAATACATTTTCGGACGGTGCAAAGGTGCTGCGGACAATTGTGGGCCTGTTCGAAACGTATAAACCGCGAGCCTTTTTTAGCGGGATTGCGCTGGTATTGTTTTTGTTGTCGGCCGTGTTTTTTATCCCGATATTCATTAATTACCGGAAGACGGGGCTTGTGCCGAATTTTCCTACTTTAATCGTATGCGGATTTACGGTTATTGCGGGACTGCAATCTTTTTTTTCCGGAATAGTATTACATACATTGCGGAAGAAAGATCGCCAGGATTTTGAGAAGGACTTGATTCGCTGTCAGGAGCGATATACTGAATTGACGAAAAGGAATGAGAGAAATTGAACATAAGAGAATCGTGGTGGGAGAAATACAAATCGTACATTCTGTATGCAGTATTGTTAATCATTCCAATCTTTGTGATGGATTCGTACTTTAGCAGTGGGAAAATAACCTACGCATGGAATCCGGATGGATGGGGGCAGCATTATGTTGCACTGCAATATATACGGGATTACCAACTTAAGATCGTGAGTGGCATCGCAAATGGGACACTATTTCAGATACCTCATTTCTGTTATACCTTGGGGCAAGGGGCAGATCCGCTGACAACATTGAATGCCTATGATTTTCTGGATCCGATCAGTTGGATTTCCGTCGCTCTGTTTCCCAATCGATTGACAAGAAGTTATAAGCTGATGATATGGATAAAGGTCTTCCTTTCCGGGGAAGCCTTTTGTCTGTATTCAAATTGTGTGAAGAAGACGGATAGTTGGCGAACTGCCATGGGCGGATTGCTGTACTCCTTTTTTAATATTGAGTATTTTTTCTACTTTCCGAATTTCATTCATGGGTGTTACCTTTTTCCGGTAATACTATGGTCGATTGAGGTACTGATGAAGGAGAATCGGAAGGCACCGCTGGCTGCGATTACATTCTATTCGTTCTTAACCAATTATTATTTCTTTTACAGCAATGTGATTCTAAGCATGGTGTACCTGTGTATCCGGTTGCTGTGTAAGAAAAGTACGGTCAGCGAGAACATTCAAATCTACAAAAATGTATGTGCAGCCTATTTAGTGGGAGGATTGTTATCCGGAGTTGTCCTATTTCCGACAGTACATGCGGTTCTAAATAATTATAGAATCGGATTGACCACCGGATATATCGAATCACCGTTTCTGTATCCGATGAATTTTTATAAGCAGCTATTTGTTCATTTGGGGAGATTCCATGGAATGTTTGCCTATCATACAGTAATAGGCGGGGTTCCACTTGGTTTGATATGCTTGTTTTTCCTGCTAGTGCAGAAGGGAAATCAATGGAAGATTATGAAAATTGCCACCGCGAGCAGCTTGCTCATTATGTGCATCCCATTATGTGGACGTATTTTAAACGGTTTTGGGTATGCAGCAAATCGGTGGAGTTATCCATTTGCACTGGCTGTTGCGATGATATATGTGGGACTTGGAGATAAGCTGTGTAAGTTAGAAAAGAAGCAGTTAATTGTTTTGACGATGATGGTCGCCATCTATATGTGCATCGCTCATTCTATAGGTGGAAATTCATCCGATGGGTATTCGTATGATGTACTGCTACTACTAACAATGCTTGTTTTGTGGGCAATAAATACAATGCCGCTTTTCAAAGCACATGGAAACCTGATTCTCGGAGAAGTAACGATTCTGTCCGTGATAGTTGGTATTTGTGTAGTTTTCTCACCTGCATATGGGCGCTTTGTTAAGCAATTCGTGAGTGCAGATGATTTAAATGCATATTTTACAGCACCGTCTATTTCAAAGGCTTGCGGAACTGCGAATCGGAAAGATTTCTATCGTGTGGAGAAACGGGAAACGAATCTGAATGTAGAGTGTGCCAACCAAGTGCGAGGAACCACATTTTGGTGGAGCATCATGGATAAGAACTACCAGCGCTATTGCACAGATTTGCAATTGAACACACTGGCTGCGAATTGTGGATTACGTGGGTTGGATGGACGACGAGCATTGCTGGACCTAGCAGCTGTGAAATACTACACGACGAATTCGCCGGATAACGAAGGTGTGCCGGTCGGATATAAGAAAATCGAAGAGGGATTGTATGAGAATACACATTATTTAGGCAGTGCTTTCTTATATAAGAATAGCATATTGAGGAAAGATGCTCTAAAGATGAACCCGCTGAATCGCCAAGAAGCGATGCTGCAAGGGGTCATGACGGATGCAAAAATTCATAACATCAAAACGATAAAACCAAAGAAACGAATGACCGCCCTTCCGTATAAAGTGGAAACGAAGGATGTGGACTTAACGAAAAAGAGAATATCGGTGAAGAAAGAAGAAGGTGCACTGATATTGCACTTTAAAAAACCGATGAAAGGGGAATTGTAGCTGCGGATGAATGGGTTGAAGATTAAAGAGGCCGATAAATCCATGTGTTCGCTTATCTTTGGAACGAGTTCAGACATTTGGTGTCGCGGACAAAAGAAGGGAGATCTTCGCGTTTCGGATTATGAAAAGACAGCAACAGTATTGTCATCCTATCATTACTGGTATGCACCGAAGGATGGCGTGACCTGCTATTTGGGAAAAAGTGAAGAAGGATACGATTCTGTTAAAATTGTATTTGCGAAGCCGGCGGAATATACGTACAAAAGCATCGGTGTATATGAAAACGATACCGAGAAATACATGGAAGATATTTCAAAGCTCACACCATGCAGGAACATTTCAATCGGAAATGATACCGTTTCCGGATCGGTTGAATGTTCCGAAAACGAGGTTCTGTTCCTTTCGATTCCGTATTCAACGGGATGGTCTGCGAAAGTGGACGGAGAGAAAACTTCAATAGTAAAAGCAAACGGAATGTATATGGCGATTCCGCTACCCCCGGGAAAGCATCATATTCAATTAAAATATTCGACTCCATGGCTTCACGCCGGAATACTGACATCATTGATGACTCTTTTTGGCATATTAATTTATCAAGTCATTCGAATAAAGCGCAGGTCGAAATCAGCGGAACACGAAACGCAAATACGATTGTAAAAAGAGTATACGCAGTTATAGGTTTTCCTTATAACTGCGTATATTCTTTTTGAATTTTCTCTATCCGCCCTCTTATGCTAAAATAGTGCAGATGTAACAAAGGAGAATGCGAAATTATGGAATTATTTACAAAAATTATAACTGTTGTGAATGACATCGTCTGGCATCCGGCATGTCTGTTTTTCCTGGGAGGCGCGGCCATCTGGTTTACCCTTCGCCTGAAGGGATTGCAGTTCACCGGACTTCCGTCCATGTTTCACTATATGTTCGAAAAGGAATCGGATGAGCTGGGCGAAGCCAAAGGATTGAGTGCGTTCCAGGCGCTGGCCACCACCGTCGGGGGACGAGTGGGAACCGGAAATATCGCCGGAACGGCCACCGCAATTTTCATGGGGGGACCGGGAGCCCTCTTCTGGATGTGGATGGCGGCACTGCTGGGGGCATCCACCGGAATGGTGGAGTGCATTCTGGGTCAGGCCTACAAGACCAAGAACCTGGGAGAACTGACCGGCGGTCCGTACTATTATATGGAAAAGGGTTTTAAGAATAGAAAAGTAGGTAAAATCATCGCGGTGCTGTTCTGCATTGCGGTATTTATCGGACCGGGATTCCTGCTGCCATCCATGCAGACGCAGACGGCGGCAACAGCCATGAGCAACGCCTTCGGAATTCCTGCCATCGTCACCGGTGTGGGACTGATGATTCTGGTGGGAATCGTCATCATGGGCGGCGTAAAGCGCGTGGGCCAGGTTGCGGAGCTGATTGCACCGGCAATGTGTGCCATCTACTTATTGATTACCATCGCCATCATGGCATTGAATGCGGGTCGGATACCGGGGATGTTCGCCGATATTTTTACCGGAGCATTCGGAAGACATTCCATCTACGGCGGAATCATGGGTGCCTGCGTATCCTGGGGCATTAAGCGCGGCTTCTTCTCCAACGATGCGGGCAACGGCATGAGTCCAATTATTTCCTCCACCACCAACACTTCCCATCCGGTGAAGCAGGGTCTGGTGCAGGGACTGTCCGTCTACGTGGATACCATTCTGGTGTGCACCTGCACGGGTCTGTCCATCCTCTGTGCGGGCACATACAACGTTTCCGCCGACGGAGGCGCCACCGCAAAGACTTTAGTATCCTTCGCACCGGGCGTGGAATACGGTGTATCCTACATGCAGGAGGCCATCAAGACCATCGCCGGACAGTTTGGCGTGATCATCTTGGCCATCATGATTACGGTATTCATCTACACCACCATGCTGTCCTACGGCGTGCAGCTGGAGTCGGTGTGCCGCTACCTGTTCAAGGCGGACAAAAGAGTGGTTACCTTCATCCGAATCCTCTACCTGCTGTTCGTCCTGTCCGGCGTGCTGATTGACGGAACCATCATCTGGCCGATGGGCGATATCGGTGTGGGTTGCATGCTTTGGATCAACACTTTTGCGGTGCTGTGCATGACGCCGATGGTGCTGCGGATTGTGAAGGACTTCAAGAAGCAGAAGGATCTGGGGCTGGATCCGATTTTCGATCCCAAGACCGTAGGCATCGAAGACGAGGAAGGTGTCTGGGACGGCTATGCGGAGCTGAAGAGAAAGCGCGGGGATTACGAGAACGAAGCGCTGGGTTACAAGCTTGAAAAATAGTCGATTGAGAATCTTATTGTAAAAGAAAGTAAATGAATGCGGAGTCCACCGAGGGGGTGTGGGCTCCGTTTGTTTTAGATGCAGTTGTATTCAATCGGCAAAAAGCATTTGCTTTGTTTCCGCTATGGATGGATTTTTTGCCGAACGCATGATATACTAAATCACATCCCATTTAAGTTGCAAAATGGTAGGAGGTGAACGAATGAAGTATCTTTCGGTTTCAGAAATTGCAGAGAAATGGAAGGTGTCCGATCGGAGCGTACGAAATTACTGTGCGAAGGGACGTGTACCGGGTGCATTTCGCTCCGGAAAGATATGGAGTATTCCGGAAAATGCAGAAAAGCCGGAACGTTCCAATAAGAAAATTGTACAGAAGAATGAATTGTTAGACATACTTCGAAACGAAAAAGCACGAAAATATTTTGGCGGGATTTACCATAAAACGCAGATTGACTTGACATATAACTCCAATCATATGGAGGGGAGTTGTCTCACTCGTGATCAGACCCGTTACATTTTTGAGACGAATACAGTCGGCGTAGAGAAAGAAGTACTGAACGTAGACGATGTAATAGAAACGGCAAATCATTTTCGCTGCATTGATATGATTATCGACCATGCACAAGCACCTTTGACGGAACGGTTTATCAAGGACTTGCATCGGATGTTGAAGAATGGTACCAGCGATTCTCGAATGGAGTGGTTCAACGTGGGTGAGTACAAGAAGGTGCCGAATGAAGTAGGCGGGATGGATACGGCCCTGCCGGAGGAAGTTGCAGACCGGATGAAGGAATTGATATCCGAGTATAACGACAAAAGGATGAAGTCGTTGGAGGAAATTCTGAATTTCCACGTACGGTTCGAACGGATTCACCCCTTTCAAGATGGAAATGGGCGAGTCGGCCGTCTAATCATGTTCAAGGAATGCCTGAAATACAACGTAGTTCCATTCATCATTGAAGAGGATTTGAAATTGTACTATTACCGTGGACTCAAGGAATGGGATAATCTGCAAGGCTATCTGATGGATACCTGCTTGACAGCGCAGGATCGATATAAGGCGAACCTCGATTATTTCCGGATTAAGTACTAGTGAATTATTGAAAAAAACTATACGTTCGTGGAAAAGATAAGATAAGTAAATTTATAGTGTATAATAGACTATGTATGAGAATTATGTATCGTAATCTGTGGTACATAATTATGAAGAACCGAATAGTGACGATAAATGGATAACATGGAGTGCAATGAACGGGACAAATCGACGGAGAGAAATGGGAAACACCAATAACTGTGATTATAGAGTATCGCTAATCATTCCGATATATAATATGGCGAAATGGCTGGATACTTGTTTCCGATCCGTTTTGAATCAGAGCATCGATCCACAGATGGTGGAAGTTCTGATGATTGACGATGGTTCGGAAGACAATTCTTTGGACATAATGAAGCGGTACTCGGAGAGATACAGCAATTTTAAGTGTTATACGAAGGAGAACGGAGGACCGGCACAGGCAAGAAATTTCGGTATCAAGCGCGCAACGGGGAAGTACATCATGTATTTGGACCCGGATGATTACTTCGGCCGATACACAATTGAAAATGTCTGCAACTTCTTCGATCGGCACTATGATGAGATTGATGTTGTCACATATAAGATTATTCCAATTATGGACGGTGAAGAACAAACACTTCATTTTCGATATGAAATATTGAATCGAGAAGGCGTGTATGATTTGACCGAACCGGAAAATTCATTCATATGTCATACGACGATGAATACTTGCGTAAAGAACAAATTTGAGAAAAATGTGCTTTTTTCGGAGGATTTGTTTTACCACGAAGATCAGAAATATAATATTGACACGCTGAAGGAAAAACAAAAGATTGGGTATTGTGATAACGCTGAGTACTATTATGTACAAAGTAGCAACAGCACTACAAATACGATGTTGTATTCGTACTACCTTTTTGAACGCACTATGAAATTATGGGAGGGTGAGTTTTCCAAATTTTTGGATCACGTTCCATACTATATTCAAGCTTTATATATAAGTGATTTAAGCTGGAAGTTGAAGGCTAATAAACTGCTACCATATCACTATGATGAAGAGCGGTATCAGGAGGCTTGGAATCGAATTGGTAGCTTGCTCCGTCGATGTGATGATGAGATTATTATTCATCATCCCAATGTCGAGAGGGAGCACCGCCTATACTGGCTTAAGATGAAATCAGACAATTTTCGTGTCCATTTTGGCGTGAATAGCATTGATGTTTTTTGTGATGAGAAGTTAGTCTTTTCGGAAAAGAAAATACATCTGACCATTGAAAAATGTCGCATTGAAGAAAACGTAATCAAACTATCCGGGGTTTTGAAACCGTTGTATTCCAATATAATGGAAGATGTTTCACTTGAAGTTCTATGTGGCTTGGGGGAGTGTACGATTCCGGTTGCATTAAAGCCAAGTTCCATGAGTCGATTCCATACTCATGAAATTACAAATAAGTTCTACAATTTTGAGGTAGAAATAGATGTGAATGCAGTGAATAAATTTAGGTTTATTGTTTTGGCAGGTGGAAAACAATACGAGACAGACATGCATTTCAGCAACCGAGTGCCCTTCAGACGCAGACGCAATGATTCTCTAATGAGAGACGAGATAGAACTCAGATACAGTTTCCGTGCGAATGGATTTATCGTGAGGACTCTCGATGCGGCAAGTGCGAGGAATAGAAAGAAACGTTTGATTCCTCAAATTGCACAGGACGATATGGGCTCTGCACTAACGCAATATCGATTAGAAGCTAAAAAGAAGAAATCTTCCCCGGTTTGGCTCTACTATGACTGCAAAAATGTTCGAAAAGATAATGGGTACTATCAATTCGAACACGATGTATATAAAAATGATGGAATTCAACGTTTCTATATTTTGGATGGAGATGACTTTGAAGAGAGAAGGAAAGAATTTCCAGCGGATCTTCAAAAACACATTGTCCGTTTTGGATCCCGGAAGCATGTGAATCTATTTTTGATGGCAGAATTAGTTCTTGCGTCTTTTGCGGAGATATATACTTATTCACCGATGACGATGAAGGATTTTAAGCAATACAGTTATTTGCTGGATTTTCCGAAGGTTGTGTATCTTCAACATGGTGTATTGCACGCACATCTTCCTTGGCACTACTCTCTGGATAGACTGAAAATCGATAAGGAAGTGATATCGACTTATTATGAAGAAGAAAACCTTATTGAAAACTATGGATTTAATCGAAATCATCTCATCAAGGCCGGAATGCCGAGATACGATTACATCGATGTGAGTCAAAAACCTAGAAAGAAGATACTGTACGCTCCAACCTGGAGACGATATTTGATAGATAGAAAAGAAAATGACTGGGTTTGTGATGTGGACGGATTTGTGAATTCGAGTTTTTATAAATCGATTATGCGGTTTATAAATGATGATCGATTGGACAAAGCACTGGAAGCACATGGATATACTTTAGATATACAACTGCATCCTATTTTTAGGGGATACAACAGTACCATACGGACAGAATCGAGGAGAGTGAATCTGATTACGGATGATATCAATATTGTTGACTATGAAATATTCATTACGGATTTCTCGTCGTTTGTTTTTGATTTTGTGTACTTGAGCAGAAAAATCATGTATTTCGTACCGGATTATGATTTCTTTAGATCCGGAATGAATCATTATTATCGACTGGATTTGCCCCTTGAAGATGGATTCGGGCCGTTCGTTCAGAATGAAAAGGATGCGGTGGATCACTTAATTGAAATGATGGATGCACCAATTAGTCCTCGTTATTTGCAAAAAATGCAAGGGTTTTTTATGTATAAGGATAATCATCAACGAGAGCGGATATACGAAGCATTGAAGGAAGTATAACGAAGAAAGGTATAGAATGGAATCATTTAGAAATGATATATCGGATAATCTGAACATAACCATTTCAGGAAATCAAATGACAGAAAGTATTGGCGAGCTGTTATCTGTAATGGAGACCATTTGCCAGCGAGAAGGGATACGCTTTTTTGCATTTGGTGATTTGCTGGTATATGGTGTTCACTATCATGAATTGCCGGATTATTGCTGGGATGATGTGTATGAGGTCGGAATGCTTCGAAAGGATTATGAAAGATTTATTCGAAATGCGGAGAAATATGCGGATGAATTGAATTTTCAAGTGCGAACAACACCGGCTGGGGATAAGCGAAAAAAGTATAAATCTCCTTATTTCTATATTGAGCAGAAAATCGTCATTAAGACAGAAACTGTGGAGCTGGAGAATTGGACTTCACTTCGTGTGAGCCCCTTTGATAAGGTTCCGATGGCGGCAGATACAAGAATCGCTTTTTACCGAAAAACAGAAAGAAAAAATCGGTGCTTGAGGCGGATTGTTGGACAAAAAGAATATGTGGCGGTGAATGGAAAGTCGTTTATTAAATTTGTACTAAAGCAGCTACTGTACGGCTTTCGGAGTTCAGAAAAAGCATATGGGCGTTTGAATCAGTTGGCGCAGAAGTACAACCACACGGACAGTGTTTTTTATCAGCGAGTAGTGGGGAAGAAAACCAAGATTATCAACGAGATACAGCTGTTTCCACTTCAGGAGACACTCCTAGGACAGAAATCTATGCCGATTCCATTTGATGTCACGCCGTGGACAGACCTTGATATGGAACAGTACAGAAAAGAAAGTGAAGCCCTGCATCCGGTGGAACTGGAAATACTGGAAGAACTGGAACGGGTCTGCACGGAGATGAATGTAGACTATTTTCTGTGCGGTGGATCCCTTCTGGGGTATCAGCGATACGGTGGTTTTATTCCATGGGACGATGATATCGACTGTGGTATGCTGCGAAGTGATTACGAGCGATTCAAACGATGTGCAGATCAATACTTGGATAAAGAAAAGTTCTTTCTTCAGACACGGGAAAACGATCCCCATATGCCGTATCTGTATATCAAATTAAGACGAAAAGATACGGTATACGAAACAGCCTGGTCGAATGGAAGAGAGTTCCATAAGGGAATTGGAATTGATATTTTTCCATTTGATTACGTGCCGAATTCGCCGGAAGATCGCAGAACGCATCGATTGGAAGTCGAGAAGAGGGCAAAAAAGCACAACTATGTTGCCAATCGAGCGAAACCGAATCCGACTATCGGAGATGTGGAGACAATGAGAGATGAAGCGAATTATCGATTCGGGAATCTGCGAAGATGGCTGTTTCGTCACACACCGCTGGGAATAACGCAGCGAAAGTTTGATAAATTCGTTCAACAATATAACGATAAGGCAGAACGCCTGAATCTACAGTATGTGGCAAGCTTTGTTCCCCAATACAGTGGAGGCGAGCTGGATACCATTTTCCCGATTCGTAAGGTGAAATTTGATGGTGTGACAACTCGGATTGTCCATCGCCCGGAAATATTTCTAAGAGACCAGTATGGTGATTATGAAGCAGAACCCCTGCCGCACCAACAAAGGGGTCATAATCTGGTAGAGGTGGACACAGGAAAAATATATGTAGGAGAGAAGTGTGGGACTCAGAAAGAAGATTGAAGAAATAAGAAGCCGAGTGGGATTGTCCAACATACGGCTGGATCAGCTTCGGAATTCGGTACGTTCTTTGAAAAGCATAGAAGAACAGCAATCCAAAGAAATCGAGCGATTAAGAAATGACCTGAAAACGAACGCAAAAGAAATCAATCGATTGAGCGAGGAATTAAAGGTGGAATTCCGGCGAAGAGATGTATGGGAACGCAAGAAAGCGGAAGTGCAGCGGTTGGCGAAAGGAAAAGAAATCCTTGTAATCAAATGTCCGGCTCTGGAAAGACGGGGGGCAAAGAGTGTAGATTATGCCTACTGCGACGTTTTAAAGCGATATTTCGAAGAAGCGGGTTATTACGTTCTCATTGACTGTTACGAAGATTGGAATTGCAGTATCAATGCGGACGTCGTGGTATTAATTCATGGCTACCGATATTTCCACCCGGATCGTCGAGATGAGAACACAAAGTTCGTCATGTGGATTAATTGTTTCCCGGATAAAATAACAGCGGAAGAATTGGCGTTGTATGATTTGGTGGTGACCACATCGGAAACCCATCAAAAGATGCTGCAGCAGATTACGGATATTCCGGTAGAGTTTGTGCCGATGTTGACGGACACGGATTCATTCTATCCATCCGACACTCCCACACAACCGAAGTACAATTGTGTTTTTATCGGAAACATTATTCAGCGTAAGTACCCTCGCGACTGCATTCGCTGGTGCAGCGATAACGAAATTGAGGTGGATGTATGGGGAGAAGGCTGGGATAAATTCTATACGAACAGCAAGTTCGTCCACCTTCATGGCCGAATCGAATATAAAGATTTGCCGGAATTGTACCGGAATGCCCGATTCTCGTTAAACGATCATTTTGCGGCTATGCTGGAGTCGGAAATGATGAACAACCGCTTCCCGGAAGTGCTCCTCTGTGGGACACCCATGATCTGCGATTGGACGGAATCCTTTGAGCGGAACTACGGGGACATGGTGCTGTTCTACCGGGACGAGGAAGAATTCCTTCAGTGTATGAAGGAGATGGACGAGCACTACGATGAGCTGAAGGCCAATGTGATGAAGAATCAGGACAAGCTTAAAGAGCAGTTTGATTTCCGCCGAGGTATTCAACGGATGAAAGCGTTGATAGACGACATCTCCCAATGATATAATGACGGCGGACATGAAAATGAAATAATTCCAATAATATAAGTTGCAACGAAATGAGGAGAATGAGATGATGACCAAAGAGACGGTAGCGGAGAATTTCAAGAACGGAATCGATTGCGGTCAGGTGGTGGCCGGACAGTTCGAAGAGGAAACCGGATATACCCTTTCCCAGCTTCGGAAGATGAGCGCCTGCTATGCGGCGGGAATGATGCGGGGCGAGACCTGCGGTGCGGTGCTGGCCGCGTATAACGTAATCGGTCTGATCTACGGCCACGACGAAGAGGGGGACGATGCGCAGAAGGGCCGGCTGCTTCAGAAAATGCTGCGCTTCAACGAGCTTTTCGGCGAGAAGTATTCCCAGGGCTTCCAGTGCAAGGAACTGCTGGGCGCGGACATTTCCACCTCGGAAGGCGGCAAGAAGATCAACGAAGAGAACCTGCTGTTCACCCTATGTCCGGCAATCTGCTGCGATGTGGTGGAGGTTTTGAAGAAAGTGATTTCGGAGTAATACAATGGATAAAAAAAAATCGATGACCATCGATACGATTCCGGGCTTGCGTGCGCTCACGTTAAGCCCGGATTATCGTAATGCGCTGAAACTGCCGGAGGAACCGGCGGAAGAATATGAAATGCTGGCCCAGGGAGAGTACAATATCAACTTCCGGTTCCGGCATCCGGTGACCGGAGAGAAGCTGGTGCTGCGGGTGAATTCCGAGAGTCAGATGCATCTGGAGAATCAGATTGAATATGAAGGGAATGCCCTGAAGCTGCTGGAGAACTCCGGCCGGACTCCGGTTCTGAAATACATCTATCCCGGGGATGAACAGCTGACTCGGGGGGCGCTGGTGATGTCCTTCTTGCCGGGACGGGCGCTGGATTACAGCCGGGCATCGGAGCTGGAAGAGGCGGCAAAATGCCTGGCGGAAATCCACAGCATTCCCGTCGACGCGACCTGCGGCTTGATTGAGCCGGAAGCACCCATCCGCGCCATCTTGGAGGAGTGCGAGGAGATGTTCACCACCTATTGGGAATCGGAGATGGGGGCGCCGGACATAAAGAAGCGGATTCGCCGACTGCTGGATGAAGGCTGGGAGCGGATTCAGGACGGCGGGGATTACACCGGCTACAAGTGCTGCGTGAATACGGAATTGAACAACACCAACTTCCTGGTGGAAGAGGAAACCGGAACGGTCCGCCTGGTGGACTGGGAGAAGCCGTTATACTCGGATCCGGCCCAGGATCTGGGACACTTCCTGGCGCCCACCACCACCTTCTGGAAGACCGACGTGATTTTCGAAAACGAAACGATTGAGAAATTTATCGATACATATATTGAAGCGGTGGGGAACAGATATGATACAATAGGACTCAGAGAGCGAACGATGGAATTTATCGTCATCACCTGCTTGCGGGGACTGACCTGGTGCGCGATGGCATGGGTGCAGTATCGACAGAACGATAAGGGTCTGACTAATGAGAGCACCCGCATCAAGTTGGATACGTATCTGACGGATGAATTCCTGCGCCGCATTGAAGCGATTTACGGAATCTAGGGAACGGCCGGATTCCGTTGCAGAACGAATTTTATTTTTGGAGCAGAAAGAGCATGGTATTACTGACAGCAAAACACATTCAGAAGCGTTTTTCGGAGAAGCAGCTGCTGGAGGACATCAACCTCAGCATCCATTTGGGGGACAAAATCGGCCTGGTGGGGGTGAACGGCAGCGGCAAATCCACCCTTCTTCAGATTATTGCCGGGGCGATGGAAGAGGATGCCGGAGAGATTCTGCGGAGCAACGAGCTTCGCATCGGGTATCTGCCGCAGAATCCGGATTTTAGGCCGGAGGCCACGGTGCTGGAGCAGGCCATGGAGTATGTCCAAGGGACGGTGCCGGAATACGTGGTGAAAACCCTGCTTACCAAGCTTCGGATGAATATGTTTGACCGGAAGATGAAGGAATTGTCCGGCGGGCAGCGGAAGCGGGTGGCCATGGCGGCGGTGATGTGCCGGGATACCAACCTGCTGATTCTGGACGAGCCCACCAACCACATGGACAACGATATCATCGAGTGGCTGGAGGAGCAGCTGGAGAATTACAAGGGGTCCGTGCTGATGATCACCCACGATCGGTATTTCCTGGAGCGGGTGACTAATCACATCTGCGAAATCGAGAAGGGGCAGCTGGTTTCCTACGAGGGAAACTACGAGGCCTATCTGATTGCCAAGGAGGAGCGACTGGAGCAGGCCAAAGCCAACGAGCGGAAGCGGGCGAACCTGTACCGGAAGGAGCTTCGATGGATTCGCTGGACCGCGCCGGCGCGAACCACCAAATCCCGCAGCCGGGTACAGCGTTTTCAGGAGATCGAAGCAGCCAAGGAAACCTTTGACGACCCGCGGATGGAAATCGGCACCATCAGTTCCCGGCTGGGCAAGAAGATCATCGAGCTGAAGGACATCGGGAAATCCTATGGGGATGTGGAGTACATCCACGATTTCAGCTACAATATTCTTCGGAACGACCGGATTGGCATCGTAGGCAACAACGGATGCGGCAAAACAACCCTGCTTCGAATCATTATGGGGCAGGTAACGCCGGACACCGGTTCCGTGGAAATCGGGGAGACGGTGCGAATCGGGTACTTCTCTCAGGAGTCGGAGGAGATGGACCCGAACCTGCGGGTGATCAAATACGTGGAGGAAATCGCGCGGAACGTGAAGACGAAGGACGGATACCTCTCCGCCTCTCAGATGCTGGAGAAATTCCTGTTCCCGTCTTACATGCATTCCGTGCGGATTGAAAAGCTTTCCGGCGGCGAGCGTCGCCGACTGTACCTGCTGGCGGTGCTGATGCGGGCGCCCAACGTGCTGATTCTGGATGAGCCCACCAACGACCTGGACATCGACACCCTGACGGTGCTGGAAGATTATCTGGACGATTTTCCGGGGGCGGTGCTCATCGTCTCCCACGACCGGTACTTCCTGGACCGGCTGGTGATTCGGACCTTCGCCTTCGAAGAGGGCGGGGAGATTCGGGAGTACACCGGCGGCTACAGCAAGTACATGAACGAGAAGGAGGCCCGAGAGGAGGCGCTTTCCGGGGTAAAAACAAATTCCGCCGAGGACGGGGCGGCCGTTTCCCGCAGCAGTGACGGACGAAATCAGCGGGCGCCGAAGCTTCGTTTTACCTATAAAGAACAGAAGGAATTCGATACCATCGACGAGGACATCGAAACGCTGGAAGAGAAAATCGGAAATCTGGAGAAGGAGATGATGCAGAACGGCACCGACTCCTTCCTACTGGCGGACCTGTCGCAGCAGAAGACCGCTTTGGAAGCGGAACTGGACGAGAAGATGGAACGCTGGGAATATCTGCACGAATTGGCGGAGCGGATTGAGCGGGGCGAACGCACCGACGGCACGGTGGATTAATTGCGGAAAAGGAGGCAGCGGCGATGCTGGAAATGTTGCTGATGCAGTACGAAGATCAATTCGGGGAGGCATTTCCCCTGGCGGATTTTCAGGAAAAAAGCGAAATAGAAGTAATCAACATTCTGTACGACTGCGTGCAGAACAACACCCCGTATGAAGCGGGGATGGAAGTATCCGGAAACCGGTTCGGGGATGCCCCGGGAATGAACAAATAGGAAAGGGACGAGTATGGGAATCGCAAACGGAAAAGAAATATCGACGAAGCAGCTGTGCGACATTATGTCGGAAGCCTATCGCCGGGGAAAGGCGGTGCTGCCTCAGGGAAAGGTGGCCACGTACATCCCGGAGCTGGGGAAGGCCGATCCCGGAGCACTGGGAATCAGCCTGTGCGCGCGGGACGGATGGCATTTCAACATCGGGGATACGAACCGCCGCTTCACCATCCAGAGTATTTCCAAAGTAATCTCGCTGGCGCTGGCGTTGGAGCTGCTGGGAATGGATAAGGTGTTCGAGAAGGTGGATATGGAGCCATCGGGAGAAGCGTTCAATTCCCTGATTGACCTGGACCTGATCAGCAACCATCCGATGAATCCCATGATTAACTCCGGGGCCATCACGGTGGTGAACATGCTGCTGGGCAAAATGAGCTTTGAGGAAATTCAGGATGTATTCCGAAAGGTCTGCGAGGATCCGGAAATCGAGAGCAACGAGGCGGTTTTTCGGTCGGAGATGCAGAACCTGTCCCGGAACCGGGCCATCGCCTACCTCCTTCAGAGCAAAGGGATTCTGGACGACCGGGTGGAGGAGACATTGGAGCTGTACACTCGTCTCTGTTCTCTGCAAGTCACCGCGGTATCCTTGGCCAGCATGGGAATGACCATCGCCATGGACGGAAAAGTGGGAAACGGCGAATCTGTTTTTACCGGCCGCACCATGGAAATCTGTAAAACCATCATGCTGACCTGCGGGATGTACGACCGCTCCGGGCGTTTTGCGGTGAAGGTGGGACTTCCTACCAAGAGTGGCGTGGGCGGCGGGCTGGTGTCCGTTGCCGATAATCACGTGGGCATCGGCATTTACGGGCCGGCGCTGGATGACAAGGGGAACTGCGTGGCCGGCGGGCCGATTCTGGAATACCTTTCCAGAGAGCTGCAGATTCACCTGTTCCAGAAGAACACCTGCGTGGACCGCATGATGGAACAGCGATAAGAAAATATCGTAAAAAGGGAGGTAATCAAATGGGAATGAATGACACACCGTCCTCGGAACGCATGCACATTGCGTTCTTTGGATTGAGAAATGCGGGAAAGTCCAGTCTGGTGAACGCCGTGACTGGGCAGAACATGGCCATCGTATCGGACGTGCGGGGAACCACCACGGATCCGGTGTATAAATCCATGGAACTCCTGCCCATGGGACCGGTGGTCATCATCGACACCCCGGGCATTGACGACGAAGGGGACCTGGGAGAGATGCGGGTTCGGAAGACGAAGGAAGTGCTGACCCGTACGGATGTGGCGGTGCTGGTCACCGACGGCTCTCGGGCGCGTCAGCCGGAAGAGGAAGCGTTGCTGGCGCTGTTCCGGGAAAAGGCCATTCCCTACGTCATCGCGGAGAATAAAAAGGATCTGGTAAAAACAGATTTCCTTCCGGCAGAGGATCGGTCCGTGCGTACCAGTGCCGTGACCGGCGAAGGCATCCGGGAGCTGAAGGAACGCATTGCCCATATCGGGCAGAAGGAAGGATTGAAGGAAAAACCGATTGCCGCAGACCTGGTTCAGCCGCTGGACCCGGTGGTGCTGGTAATTCCAATCGATGCTTCCGCGCCGAAGGGACGTTTGATATTGCCTCAGCAGCAGGTGATTCGGGACCTGCTGGAGGCCGGTGCCGTGCCGGTATGCGTCAAGGAAACCGAGCTGGCGGGCCTCCTGGCAAAACCGGGATTCAAACCGGCCCTGGTGATTACCGACAGCCAGGCGTTCCGGGTGGTATCGGAAATCGTTCCGGAAGATATTCCGCTGACTTCCTTTTCCATCCTGATGGCTCGGTACAAGGGCTTCCTGGAAACTGCGGTGCAGGGGGCTTTTGCCATCGACGAGGTGAAGCCGGGGGACACCATCCTGATTTCTGAGGGATGTACCCATCACCGTCAGTGCGAGGACATCGGAACGGTGAAACTGCCGAAGCTCCTGCGGAAGCATCTGGGCTTTGACGTGAACATCGAAACCTCTTCCGGCCGGGAGTTTCCGGAGAACTTGTGGGACTACCGCCTGGTGATTCACTGCGGCGGCTGCATGCTGAACGGAAGAGAGATGCAGAGCCGGATGAACCGTGCGGTTTCCGGCGGACTTCCTTTTACCAATTACGGTATTGCCATCGCGTACATGCGGGGCATCCTAAAACGGAGCATTGCCATGCTTCCGGGAATCGGGGACGAAGAATAACATAGTAAGAAAGTGAGAACGAATCGATGAAAATCTGGATTACCCGTCACGGGCAGACGAAATACAACAAAATGAAATTGATGCAGGGCCGGACGGATGAGCCCCTGAACGAGACGGGGATCGCCCAGGCAAAGGCGGCGCGGGAGCGCATCGGCGACGTGCATTTCGATGCGGTGTATGCCAGTCCCCTGGACCGTGCGATTGTGACCGGCGCCATCATCGGCGGCGTCTCCCGGGACAAGGTGATCATCGACGAGCGGATCATCGAAACGGATTTCGGAAAATACGAGCTGCACAAATACTCCGGACTGGGACCGAGAATGTCCCTGTACTGGGCGCTGCCGGAGGTTTTTCACGCACCGCCTACGGTGGAAACCGTGGCATCCATGGTGCAGCGCAGCCGGGAGTTCCTGCAGGAGCTGGAACAAAAGGATTACGAGAACGTGCTGGTATCCTGCCACGGGGGAATCATCCGGGCCCTGACCGGGTATATGATGGACCGGAAGAACGGCATCTGCTGGCGGCCGAAACCCCACAACTGTGAAATCCGGGTGTTCGAGTCGGTGGACGGAAAACACCGCCGCATCGAAGACATTCCTTCTCGCTAGGAGCGGGGAGCAAAGAGGAGCGGCCGCCGGGCGCCCGGAAAGGCAAAAATCGAAAAAATCCGGACCTGCCGCTAGCGGTGGGCCCGGATTTCGTCTTTATAGGAATTCATATATACCGTTTCGCCGGTGAGGCGGGATTCCTCCGCCGCATTGGCAATCAGGTGGCTCTCGATGGAGCGGGAGATTTCGGAAGTGCCGGATGGAATTTCCCCGTTGGGGGTGCCGGCAACTCTCGGCCGCTGGGATGTTTTTTTTGCCAGAGCCTGCACGAAGGCATCTACCAATCCGATGTCTCCGCCCCCGTGTCTGCCTCGGTACGGATGGAGCGCGATTTCCTCCGGGGGAGTGGGTACATCGGCGAAGGAGCCGAAGCGGGTGATGGTGAGGTGGTTCTCCGCATCGTCGCCGCGGATGGAGCCGTGTTCGCACATGATTTTGATTCGGCGGTGCATGTGGTCGGAGAAGGCGCTCATCTGGAAAGCCGCGGTCACGCCGTTTTCGAACTGGATAGCGGTGGTCTGCTGGTCGCACACGTCGTTGTCGCAGTGGAAAACGCAGCGGCCGTAGGGACCCTCATCCAGAGCGCGGCGCATGCCTTCCTCCGTCGTATCGTCGGTGACGTCCACGGCGCGCCATTTGCCAATCATGGGCAGATAGGTGCGGTAGGCGTTGAAGCGGCAGCGCTCTCCCAGGGTGCAGTCCTTGCAGCGAAGGGCACTTCCCTCCGGAGCGTTTTCCGGTCGGAAGTAAGACAGGTTCCCGAAGGAGGAGACTTTGGCGGCGCGGCAACCCACCAGCCAGGTGAGGATGTCCATGTCGTGGCAGGATTTCTGCAGGATGATAGGACTGCTGGTGTCAGTGCGGTTCCACTTGCCCCGCACGAAGGAATGGGCCATGTGGAAGTTGCCCATGTACTCCGCGTATTCGATGGTCTGAATCCGGCCCAGCTCGCCGGAGTCGATGATGTCCTTGATTCGGGTGAAGAACTCCGTGTAGCGCAGCACGTGGCACACCATGACCAGAAGGCCTCGGGCATCGGCGGCTTCCTGAATTCGGAGGCATTCTTCGGAATCCGGTGAGATGGGTTTCTCCAGGAGCAGATGGTAACCTGCCTTCAGAAGGGGCATGGCGCAGCGAAAGTGATCCCGGTCCATGGTGGCCACCACCGCCGCATCGGCGATGCGTCCCTGCGCCAGAAAATCTTCCAGACAGGAAAAAGCCTGTGGAATATCGTAATCTTCCACGGCGCGGTTTCGCCGAGACGCAATGGGTTCCACGACGGCGCTGATTTCAATTCCTTTTTCCCGGAGGTAGGCGGCGTAGATGCTGCCCCGCTGTCCGGCTCCGATGAGTGCAATTCGCATATGGGGTCTCCCTGTTTGTGAAAATATACACTACATTATAGAGGGTAGCGCGGATTTTTACAAATACAAAGAAACTATAGCGGGAAAAAGTTGTAGGGTGGAAAGACTTTTTTTAATGCTCGGGGGATAGTATAATCAAAGGAGTTGAAATGAATCATAGGAGGAAATGATATGACGATGAACAGCAAGAAACTTATGCCGGTGTTCGAGAACGGCATGGCACAGCCGGTATTTCCTTTTACGGACGGAAAGACCGGAAACGCATACGATGCGAAGACGTCCGATATCGTTCGGTTCTGCGTGTATGTAGAGGCGAATTTCGATACGAACGGAGATGGCAAGGGCGATTTGATTAAGGCGTTCGTCCAGGTTCCGAGAAGTGCGGTTGAGGGCAACTACAAAGCCGCTTCCGTGTTCGAGGCGCGTCCGTACTGCGCCGGCGTAAATGCCGACGGCTACGACCACATGAAAGAGGTGGAAGGAAACGCTTGTCCAGGACCGGATTCCATGAAAATCAACTATTCTCCGGAACCGGGAAATCCGAGCAAGTACATCAGCACGATGGAAGCGGCGGAGAAGGCCGACCCGGCGGATTGGCACTTCCCGGACCACGGAAACGGCGATGCAATGTGCTACGAGAATATCGATGCCTATAACTATTACCTGGTAAGAGGTTTTGCGGTGGTTCTCAGTGCCGGCGTGGGTACGCTGGGTTCCGACGGTTTTGAATATACCGGATCCGACTGCGAACGGGATTCCTTCCGCTGTATCGTGGAATGGCTCCACGGCGACCGAATTGCTTATGCGGACCGGAACCGGGAAGAAGCCATTCGGGCAGACTGGTCCAACGGAAAGGTGGCAATGACCGGAAGATCTTATGCGGGAACCATGCCGTTCGCCGTGGCAACTACCGGAGTTGCAGGTCTGGAGACCATCGTGCCGGTAGCGGGAATCAGTGACTGGTACAGTTTCCTGAATCAGCAAGGTGCGCAGCGGTACTGGCCGGCGGAAATGCTCATGAGCTTCCTGGCATATTTTTGCGCCAGCCGTTACAACGATCCGGCACTGACGGAAGAACAGCGTCAGGCGATTCTGGATTTCCATCAGTATTTTTCCTATGAACAGATGAAGACCGGATTCGACTACAGCGATTTCTGGAAGGAAGGAAATTACACCCTGAAGGCGGACGGTATCCGCTGCAGCGCACTTATCATTCACGGTTTGAACGACGAGAACGTGTCCACCAAGCAGTTTGAGATGATGCTCCACTCCTTCGAGGAAGCCGATCGGACGGTAAAAGTAATCCTCCACCAGGGCCCGCATATTACGCCGACCATGGCCAACAAGGGGTATGGAATTTCCATAAACGGCCGGAATTACGATGATATCGTCAACAAGTGGATTTCCCACTATCTGTACGATGTGGAGAACGATGCAGAGGATATGCCGGCGGTGCTTGTGCAGAACAACGTGGACCAGGATCAGTGGGATGAAGTGGATTCCTGGGAGACCGAATGCGATTACGAATTCTGCAGCAGCCTCACCGGAACAACGGTAATCGATACGGATTGGGAAAAAGCCGGAATCAACAAGGAGAACTTCGACGAAAGAATGAGCCTGCTGGATTCCAACATGAACCAACGCTACTTCAGCGACAAGGCTGCGGACGATCTGACCATTCAGGGCTCCGTCTGCGTAAAGTTCGATGCCGCACTGAAGGATGGCGATGCATCCAAGAACTTCGAGCCGGAGAACATCAACGATGCGGACCGTCTGAGCTTTGAGCTAGGCAGCGCCTCCGGCAAGATGGATGATGTAAAACTGACGGTGCTGCTGTGCGACGTGGCGGACGAGGAGTTCCCAAGCATTCAGACTGTTGATCCGGAACGAAATGTGATTCCGGTAGTGGTTCGAAACAAGGGCGGAATTCACAACGGCGGAGATCTGCCGGACTTCGATCAGTCCGTTTTCGAAACCGTGAACCGGAAGTACTGCGTCATCACCCGGGCGTATATCGACCTGTGCAATCCGGAATCCGGTTATGCACCGGAGACTTCCGAGAACAGCATTCAGCTGGTTCCGGGAGAAAAGCACTCCTACAACGTATACCTGAATCCGGCCAGATACACCGTGGAAGCGGGACATCGACTGGCAGTGGTCATCGGAACCGAGGATCCGGTGAACTGCTTGATTCACAAAAAATATTCTGTCGAGATCGACAACGCTTCCGTAAAAGCAGATATTCCGATGGTTTAAAGATGCCGAAGCGTTTTCACGGCGGAAAACGGCATTTTTGGCGAGAAAAAGGCTTTCTGACGGAAAAATTGGGTAAAAAAGTTCCCATTTGGGACGATTGAACTATGCCGACCTTTTCATACCGGGAAAAGAATGTTACAATCTCTGTGAGATGTGGAGCTAGGTGTAGAGCATATCACGCATCTTCAATGGGGGAAGGCAAAGGGCCGCCGCACAACTGTGCGCCGGCCCGATTCTTGTTTTTTGGTTTTTTCAATTCCATGGAGAGTGCCTTTTCATATGAAGAAAGCTTTTCTGTCCAGCCCAATCCGGGCCGCTCAGCCCGGGCCGAGCCTTCGGCAACCCGGGCTTCCCTTTTCCCATAAGAAGAGAATGCGACGAACATATATAATATAACAAGATATTAAACTAACAGTTACTTGACATAAAAATGGGAGGGGGTAGCACAATATATCTTGTGTAATTATGTAATTCAAATTATCAGGGGGGAGAAATGAATTCGAAAAGAAAATACAAAAGAGGAATTTGTCGTACGCTGATTGTGGTAATGATGGTGAGCATGATGGGCGGCGTGTATCCCATGATGCGGGAAAATCAAGCCTGTGCGTTTACCCGAACCATGAACGTAAACGATTGGTTGGAGCAGTGCCGGATGGTGGCCATCAAGGTTTCCAACGAAAAGGCTAAATATCACGGAGATCCGGGATCGCCGACGAAGAAATGCGATAAGAATTTCAACAGAAAACATCTGACGAAAATTCACCGAAGAGTGCAGCTGAACTGTGCGGACTACGCATCCTGGTGCCTCCAGCGGTACAAGGTGCTTCCGGTGGGTCAGAAATTCTGGGTGCAGGGTCAGAGCATCGAAGGAAAGGACAAGAAGAAAGTTCGGAAGAACAAGAAATTCCATCAGATTAAGATTGCCAAGAAAGGGGTCTATGCCTCCACTTTGGTGAAGCGAAAGGGAACCAAGAGTCTCAAGAAGGGCGACCTGGTTTCCGTAGTGAAGAAGAACGGAAAAGGGCATCACATCCAGATCTATGCCGGCAGAGAAGAAGGCACCGGCAAAATGCTCTGGTATATGGTGAACAACGGCAGCATTTGTGACAAAAAAGGTTACCTAAAGCTGTCCCGCATGCTGCGAACTGTGAACGGTCAGTATAACGGAAATCCGCGCATCGCCATGATTCTCCGCATCAAGGGCCTGAACTATACGGAGAAATTTAAAGCGACCACATCTCACGGAGAAAACGGAACCATTGCCGGGTCCCGCTGGGTAAAGTGGGGCAAGGATGCGGAGTTCGTCGTGACGCCGGAAAAGGGATATGAAATCGCCGGTGCGACGGTGAATGGCAAAGCCATCGAATTCGACCCTTCCGCCGATTCGGTTACGGTAAAAAATGTTCGTAAAACCAGCCACATCCGGGTGGAATTTCGGGAAGCGCCGCCGACAGAGGTCCCGGATGAAACAGTGGAACAGACTCCGGAAGGAGGAAATTTAAATCCGGAGGAGAAGGAGTAAGAGATTAAAGGGGAGAATGAAGAAAAGGATACTTTATTACGACAATATCCGATATATAGCGGCGCTTTTTGTGGTCAATACCCATTTTATTCTTCGGAATAATGAGACGTTGGCGAGGTGGTGCAGCAACCGAAATCTGGCAAAGGGGTTTCAAGTATTGAAAATGGAATAAGATAAGAAAGAGGTGAGTCTGTCCGGCTCACCTCTTTTTCTGTGCCAGGGTGCCGGCAGAGGTACCAGATTAAGAAAACTAAATGGTGATTAAACTACAAATCTATTGACAAATAAAATGGGGGGGGTGAGACAATGTACCGGATGTGTTGATACAGTACAGTTTTGAGGGGGAGATATGAATTCAAAGAGGAAATGCAGACGGTGGATTTGTCATGGGCTGATTGTGGTAATGATGGTGAGCATTATGGGAACGATCTTTTCTATGATGGCAGAAAATCAAACATATGCATATACCCGAACCATGAACGTAAACGACTGGTTGGAACAGTGCAGACTTATTGCGATTAAGATTTCGGACGAAAAGGCCCGCTATTCCAGCAGAGGTTGTCCAACGGCATATTTTGACAGGGATTTTTCTCGGAAGAGATATAAAGGTAAGACGCGTTTGCATTGTGCAGATTACGCTTCCTGGTGTCTTCAGCGATACAAGATAATTCCTGCAGGACAGAGATTCTGGGTTCGCGGTCAGAAAGTAAAAGGCATCCGCAATAAAGGAGCAAAGTTCGTTACAAAGAATAAAAAAATACAAATAGTTCGAATTTCTAAGAAGGGAACCTTGGCATCGACCCTCGTAAAAAGGAAAGGTACGAAGGGACTGAAGAAAGGCGACCTGGTTTCTGTGGTAAAGAAAGGCGGGAAGGGAGCCCATATTCAGATTTATGCCGGGAAAGAACCGAAGACCGGAAAAATGCTTTGGTATCAGGTGAACAACGGCAGCATTTGCGACAAAAACGGGTACCTGAAGCTGTCCCGCATGCTGCGAACCGTGAACGGTCAGTACAACGGAAACCCGCGCGTAGCCATGATTCTCCGAATTAAAGGTCTGAACTATACAGAGAAATACAAAGTGACCACATCCCACGGCATCCACGGAACGATTACCGGATCCCGCTGGGTGAAGTGGGGCAAGGATGCAGAATTCGCCGTGACGCCGGAAGAGGGATATGAAATCGCCGGTGCGACGGTGAACGGCAAAGCCATCGAATTCGACCCTTCCGCCGATTCGGTTACGGTAAAAAATGTTCGTAAAACCAGCCACGTCCGGGTGGAATTCCGGGAGGCGTCGCCGAAAGAGGATCAAGCACAGGACGAGCATGCCAGTTAAGGCCACCTTGATGGGCCGGGAGTCCATCCATCTTTGAGGCGGTTTTGAATGATGTTTGGTAACATGCATTCTACCAAAGAGAAGCTTTATGGGCTTTTCAATTTACATGTTCAACTTGATATTACAATTGGGGAAAATGGAATAAGATGAGGAAGAGGTGAGTCTGTGCGGCTCACCTCTTTTTATGTGCCCGGGTGCCGGGATGGTTTGCGTACGGCTACCCGGAAAGCCAATGAATTCGGTTTGCGTACGGCTACCCCCGCACTTCCATCCCGGCTTTTACGATGCGGAACAGCCGCACCGCCGCGCGGAAGCAATTCTTCTCCGCATCGCGGATGGCCGAATCCAGGGATTCAATGCGGTCCACCAGGGGCATCATCCCGGAAATTCCAAAATCGTACAGCGCCTCGGCGCCGTCCTCGATGCTTCCCGCCAAGGCGAAGCAAGGTATTTGGTGAGTTTTGCAGTGCGCCGCCACGCCGGCCACCACTTTGCCGTAGGCCGACTGGAAATCCATACGCCCCTCACCGGTGATGACCAGGTCAGCGGATTCCAGGCAGGCATCGAATTTCAGGAGTTCCAGCACCGTCTCGATGCCGGAGGAAATTTCGCTGCGGGTAAAAGCAAGCAGTCCGGCGCCGAGACCCCCGGCCGCCCCGGAACCCGGCGCGTGGCGGATGGATTTTTTTGAGAGGGCGGATTCTACGCAATCAATGTAGTGGGCCATGGCTTGATCCATGTCGGCTAACCGCTCTGCCGGAATACCTTTCTGAGGTCCGTACACGTACACCGCGCCTTCCGGCCCAAGGAGAGGGTTCTTCACGTCGCTCATGACGGTGATGGGAATCCGGGAAACGGCAGGGTCCAGCCGGGAGACATCCACCGCCGCAATCCGATGCATGGATGCGGGCACCGGATCCAGGGGCATGCCGTTTTCGTCCCGGAACACGGCACCAAGTGCGGCGGCCATGCCCATCCCGCCGTCGCTGGTTGCGCTGCCGCCCAGGCCCAGGTAGATGTGCCGGCAGCCCTGAGAGATGGCATCCAGAATCATCTCGCCGGTGCCGAAGGTGTTGGAATGGAAGACATCCCGCTCCGCCTCGGGAACCAGGGTCAGGCCGGACGCGCCGGCCATATCCATGATGGCGATTTTTGTTTTTGGGAGGGGATGCTCAGACGTTTCCCGTGCAGAAGCGATGGGTGCGGATGGAACGATGCCGTAGCGGGCGGTCACCGGAGTCCCCAAAGGGCCGCGGACCTGCAGGGTGCGGATTTCACCGGGGAGGACGTTCATCAGCGCTTCCGCGGTGCCTTCCCCGCCGTCCGCCAGGGGAAGCTTCTGAACGGCAGCATCCGGGAATACCTCCCGGGCGGCGTTTGCCGCGATGTTACAGACCTGAGATGCGGTGAGGGATCCCTTGAAAGAATCCGGCGCGATTACAATTTTCATAAAAAATCCTTTCTGTATGCGGGAACCGGCGGGATGCCCGTTGTCAAGTGTTTTATTTTCTTAATGCCATAGTGAGTGGAAATCTTTCCGCCGATATATTACAATATAAATCAGAAATATTATAGCAAGTCCGAGGGGATTCTGCTATTGGGACAGGAGAGAGATATGAAGAAACAGGCAGATATTTTGACGCAGTATGCGGAAATCGATGAAGCGCACGTGGATGCGCTGCTGCAGGAGGAGCTTCGCCGGAATCGGAAGAAACTGGTGGTACTGGACGACGATCCGACAGGGGTGCAGACGGTGCACGACGTGTCGGTATATACTCACTGGGCGCCGGAAGATTTGGCGGCGGGTTTTCAAGAGGAAGAGAATCTGTTCTACGTGCTGACCAATTCCAGGGGTTTTACGGAGGCGGAAACGATAAAAGCACACCGGGAAATCGCAGAGGCCACCGACAAGGCGGCAAAGGCGGCCGGTAAAGAATATCTTTTCGTGAGCCGAAGCGACAGTACATTGCGGGGACATTTTCCGCTGGAAACAGAGATTCTGCGGGAAGAGTATGAGAAGCATACGGGACTTCCGGTAGACGGGGAGATTCTGTGCCCGTTTTTCAAGGAAGGGGGCCGGTTCACCCTGGACAACATCCACTATGTGAAATACGGCGAAGAGCTGGTGCCGGCCAACGAAACGGAGTTCGCCAAGGACCCCACCTTCGGATACGTGTCGGAGACCCTGCCGGAGTACGTGGAGGAGAAGACCGGCGGAAAGTTCCGAAAGGAAGCGGTGACCTGCATCTCCTTGAAAGATTTGCATGAAATGAATTACGATCGGATTCAGCAGCAGCTGATGGACGTGAAGGATTTTAATAAAGTCGTAGTGAATGCGGTGGATTATCCGGACCTGAAGGTGTTCTGCGTGGCGCTGCTTCGGGCCATGGCCGCCGGCAAGAACTTTCTGTTCCGGACGGCGGCATCCCTGGTGCGGGTGCTGGGCGGCATTTCGGAACGGCCGCTTCTGACCCGGGAGGATATGGTACAGAAGGAAACCGCCAACGGCGGAATCATCGTGGTGGGTTCCCACACGGACAAAACCACCCGGCAGCTGAGCCGGCTCCGGGAGCGGGAGGACATTGCGTTTATTGAATTGGATGCGACGCTGGTTCGGGACGAGGGAGCCTTTGAGCAGGAAGTGGCGCGTTGCCTGGCAGAGGAGGAGCGCTGCATCCGGAACGGGCAGACGGTGTGCTGCTACACCACCCGAGGCCTGATTACGGCGGATACCGGCGACCGGGAGGACGAGCTGCGCCTCTCCGTGCGGATTTCCGATGCGGTGCAGTCTCTGGTGGGACGGTTGTCGGTCACACCGGCTTTCGTCATCGCAAAAGGCGGCATTACTTCCAGCGATGTGGGTACCAAGGCGCTGGCGGTAAAAAAAGCTCGCGTGCTGGGACAGATTCAGCCGGGAATTCCGGTGTGGCAGACCGGAGCGGAAAGCCGTTTCCCGGGAACACCGTACGTCATCTTCCCGGGAAATGTGGGTGAGGACGGAACCCTGAAAGCCGTGGCGGAAGTGCTTTTAGGTGGAAAATAAAAAGCAATATTTGTTAAATAATAACAAGGTCAAATAATGCGGTTGTGCAATTTAACAAAGTGAAGAAGAGTGCAAAAAAACCTTTAAAAATCAACGTTTTTGTGCTATATTAGAATACAATTTATGATTTAAAATACTGTTGCGAAGTGAGAAAGAAAGAGGTGTACAATGGCAATTGTTCTTCAGGAACCATCCAGAACATTTAGTGAATATCTTCTGATTCCGGGCTACTCCAGCGCGGAAGCAAGACCGGAAAATGTGTCGCTTAAGACTCCGATTACCAAGTTTAAGAAAGGTGAGGAGCCGGCGATTACCATGAATATTCCACTGGTATCTGCAGTAATGCAGGCGGTATCTGACGACCATATGGCCGTAGCTCTGGCAAAGGAAGGCGGCGTTGCGTTTATCTACGGATCCCAGTCCATCGAAAGCCAGGCAAACATGGTACGCAAGGTAAAGAGCTACAAGGCGGGCTTCGTAACCAGTGACTGTAACCTGAAGCCGAATCAGACCCTGAAGGATGTTCTGTACCTGAAGGAAAGAACCGGTCATTCCACCATCGCGATTACCGAGGACGGTACTGCCAACGGTAAGCTGATGGGCATTGTAACCAGCAAGGACTACAGAGTCAGCCGTCTGGATGCGGACACGAAGATTTCCGAGTTCATGACACCGATGGACAAGCTGGTATACGGAAAAGAAGGCATCACCCTGTCCGAGGCGAACGACATCATCTGGGACAACAAGGTGAACCAGCTGCCGATCGTAGACGATGAGATGCACCTCAAGAGTCTGGTATTCCGTAAGGACTACGATTCTCATAAATCCAACCCGAACGAATTGCTGGATGCCAACAAGAGCTACGTAGTTGGTGCCGGAATCAACACCAGAGACTTTAAGGAAAGAGTTCCTGCACTGGTAGAGGCCGGTGTAGACGTGATGACCATCGACTCTTCCGAAGGTTACTCCGAGTGGCAGGCAATCACCCTCAAGTGGATTCGCGACAATTACGGAGACACCGTTAAGGTGGGTGCCGGAAACGTTGTCGATAAAGAAGGTTTTGACTTCCTGGTAGAGCACGGTGCAGATTTCGTAAAGATCGGTATCGGCGGCGGCTCCATCTGCATCACCAGAGAGCAGAAGGGTATCGGTCGCGGCCAGGCTTCTGCTGTGCTGGAAGTTGCAAAAGCAAGAGACGAATACTATGAGAAGACCGGCATCTACGTTCCGATCTGCTCCGACGGCGGTATCGTTCACGATTACCACATGACCCTGGCTCTGGCAATGGGTGCGGACTTCATCATGCTGGGAAGATATTTTGCTCGTTTCGACGAGTCCCCATCCGCAAGAATCATGGTTAACGGAAACTACATGAAGGAGTACTGGGGCGAAGGTTCCGCAAGAGCCAGAAACTGGCAGAGATACGACCTGGGCGGCGATGCAAAGCTGAAGTTCGAGGAAGGCGTAGATTCCTACGTTCCGTATGCCGGCTCTCTGCACGACAACGTAAAACTGTCCCTGGACAAGGTGAAATCCACCATGTGCAACTGCGGCGTGCTGAGCATTAAGCAGCTGCAGGCGGAAGCGAAGCTTACTCTGGTATCCGCAACCAGTATCGTTGAGGGCGGCGCTCACGACGTTGTCCTGAAGGACAACAGCGTTGCTACCGTAAGACGATAGTTGAAAAACGAGACGCAGAATGTATAATAACGGTGCATCAGCGTGTTGGCGCTGATGCACTTTTAAGATTAATCGCAAAAGAACAGTAAAAAAATGGAAGAGGTATCAAAATGGCACAGAACAAAATTTTGATTCTGGACTTCGGCGGTCAGTACAACCAGCTGATTGCTCGGCGTGTTCGGGAATGCAATGTGTATTCGGAAGTCCGCGGCTTTGAGAGCACCACTCTGGAAGACATCAAAGCCTTCGATCCAAAGGGTATTATTTTTACCGGCGGACCACAGAGCGCATACGGCGAAGGTGCACCGAGCATCGATGCCGGCGTGTTCGAGCTGGGCGTTCCGATTATGGGAATCTGCTACGGTGCGCAGCTGATGGCATACATGCTGGGTGGCAAAATCGATTCCGCTCCGACCAGTGAATACGGTCGTGCGGACGTGGTAATCGACGATAAGGACGGCATCCTGAAGAGTGCCGACGATGTGAATGTCTGCTGGATGAGCCATACGGACTACATCAGCCGGCCGCCGGAAGGTTTTGTGGTGACCGCGCACACGGATCACTGCCCGGTTGCGGGAATGGAAGACCGAAAGAGAGGATTCTACGGCGTGCAGTTCCATCCGGAAGTAAACCACACCGCACACGGTGCAGAGTTCATCCGGGATTTCGTGCTGGACGTATGCAAATGCGATCAGGATTGGAAGATGAATTTCTTCGCAGAAAAACAGATTGAAGAGCTGCGGGAGAAGATCGGCGACGGAAAGGTGCTGCTGGCACTGTCCGGCGGCGTGGACTCCAGTGTCGTTGCGGGACTTCTGTCCAAGGCAATCGGCAAACAGCTGACCTGCGTTTTCGTGGATCACGGCCTGCTCCGTAAGAACGAGGCGGAAGAGGTTGCTGCCGTGTTCGGACCGGAAGGACCGTTCGATCTTAATTTCATCTGCGTGGATGCGAAACAGCGTTACTACGATAAACTGGCCGGCGTAACCGAACCGGAGCAGAAGAGAAAGATTATCGGTGAGGAGTTCATCCGCGTATTCGAAGAGGAAGCGAAGAAAATCGGCAAGGTGGATTTCCTAGCACAGGGCACCATCTACCCGGACGTGATCGAGTCCGGCCTGGGCAAATCCGCTGTCATCAAGTCTCACCACAACGTGGGCGGACTGCCGGATTACGTGGACTTCAAGGAAATCGTGGAGCCGCTGCGCAGCCTGTTCAAGGATGAGGTTCGCCAGCTGGGCAGAGAAATCGGACTGCCGGATTACATTGTAGACCGTCAGCCGTTCCCGGGTCCGGGTCTGGGAATTCGAATCATCGGTGAGGTTAACGCAGAGAAGGTGAAGATCGTTCAGGATGCGGATGCCATTTACCGGGAAGAAATTGCCAACGCGGGACTGGCCGGAAGCATCAGCCAGTACTATGCGGCGCTGACCAACATGCGCTCTGTCGGCGTTATGGGTGACTTCCGTACTTATGATTACGCTGTGGCACTCCGTGCGGTTCAGACGTCCGACTTCATGACCGCAACCGCTGTGGAAATTCCATGGAATGTCCTGCAGAAGGTGATGACTCGAATCGTAAACGAGGTGGATCACGTGAACCGGGTATTCTATGATTTGACCAGCAAACCACCGGGGACGATTGAGATGGAATAGCATTAATACAAAAAGGACTGTTGATTTTTCAACGGTCCTTTTTGAGTTTGTGACATATTATGATGTGTCAGCTTGATTGTGTGGCGAATTCTATTATATTGGAATGTCGCAGTTTTCCCCAACAATAGGAGTGATAAAAATTTTCTCATTTTCTTTGAGTTGTTTCTTTAGATTAAAAATCTGTACTTTAGAAAGTGGGACAGAAAATGAGATTGAGGCGTCTGCAAAATAGCCAGCACAAATTTGATCATAAAGACTAGAAAAAAAGATAACCAATCCAGAATTTCCGAGGTTTTGTTTTTTTTGTGAGATAACGGTATCCATCAGCTGAGTAGAAAATCATCAAGGCAGTACCTAAAGTACATACTGGATTTTTCAAAATTACCTGAGGTAAGTCGAAACCATTGTTCCAATTATAATTGTACGCATAAACGTGAAGCGTTATGCTATTTGTACATGTGGATAGTGTTTCCTTTACATCATCACTGGTCATTGTGTAAAGAAGGTTTTTGATCATATCAGTATCCATTGCTTCTTCTCCTTATTTAGGTTTAGTATAGTGTTTCCGCCACAAATCTATGGTAGCTCCTTTTGAAGAATCCCTCAAGTTCAGTTTTATGTGAAAATGCAATTCTTGTAGTGTAGCTTCTTTCTGGAACAGGTTCAAAATGAAAGAATAGAACATATGTTTGCAAAAGAGCGTTGAAAAAGAAAGTACACTATAATATAATAACAAGAAATAGAGGTTTGCAGGTAGGTGGAATATGCTAGAAAAAATTATAGAACTTACAAACGAATATATAGAGAGTATGCCGAAAAAAGAACGTAAAAAATACGGACAGTTTTTTACCAGCATGGAGACTGCTCGGTTTATGGTAGGACTATATAATGTCGAAGGAAAAACAGGCAAAGTGAGTATACTTGACGCAGGAGCAGGTTCGGGTATATTATCTTGTGCTTTTATCGAGCGTTTAGAAATGATGGATTCTATTCAGGAAATTGAACTTACCTGCTATGAAAACGATGATAATGTACTACCATTGTTGAAAAATAATCTAGAATATTATAAAGAAGAGACAAGAAAAAAACTTACAGTTAATATCATTGAAGATAATTACATCCTGAGTCAGTATCTGGATTTCAATCATATGTTGGGAGGAAATGCAGAGCCTAAGAAATATGATTTTGTGATTGGAAATCCGCCGTATATGAAAATACCGAAAAATGCGCCAGAGGCAACGGCAATGCCAGAGGTATGTTATGGTGCACCGAATTTGTATTTCATTTTTGCCTCTATGGGATTATTTAATCTATGTAAAAATGGAGAAATGGTGTACATCATTCCAAGATCATGGACATCAGGAGCATATTTTAAACGTTTTCGGAAATACTTTCTGACAGAAGGAAAATTGGAACATATTCACCTTTTTGTTAGCAGGAATAAGGTTTTCGATAAAGAAAGTGTGTTACAGGAAACAATTATTATTAAAGTAAGGAAGACGAGTGAAAAGCCAGAAACAGTTACGATTACATCATCGAAATCCAATAGTGATTTTGGAGAGTTGACATCATTAACAGTTCCATATGATTTGGTTGTAGCAGGATCAGACTACTATGTTTATCTTGTAACAGATGAAAATGAAGTGGAAGTATTAAAGAAGTTGCATAAATTTGATAAGACTCTTCCGGCAATAGGTGTAAAAATGAAAACTGGATTGACCGTAGATTTCCGTAATCGCGAAATACTTCGAGACGAGGAAGAAGAAGGAGCAATCCCTTTATTTTATTCGCAACATATAAAACAGGGAAAAGTAGAATTCCCTATACAGAAAGAACATGAATATGTGGTGACAGAACAAAAGGGATTAATGCAAGATAACAAAAACTATTTATTTGTAAAACGATTTACAGCAAAGGAAGAACCTCGAAGATTACAGTGTGGAGTATACTTAGCCAAAAGATTTCCGCAATATCAAAAGATAAGTACACAGAATAAAATAAATTTTGTGGATGGTGTATTAACGGAAATGTCAGAGTGTTTAGTGTATGGGTTATATGTATTGTTTAACTCTACACTTTATGATGACTATTATCGCATTTTGAATGGATCTACACAGGTTAATTCAACAGAAATTAATGCAATGCCTGTACCGGATTTAGAGAATATTCAGGAGATGGGAAGAAAAGTGCTTAAGAGTAGGGATTTTTCCGAGACAAATTGTGATTTGATATTGGAGGGATACTGTGGATAAGAAAATAGAAGAAGCAAGAAAATTTCTGCAAACAATTGGTATGCCCAAAGCACAGCAAGCGGATATATGCTGCTATGTGATATTGGCTATGGCTGGAATAAAGTCGGATATGTCATGGAGTGAAGCAACAAATGACTGGATTCGTATTCATGATATTATTCAGTTTGTTAATACATTTTACGGTATGAGCTATGCAGAAAATAGCAGAGAAACATTTAGAAAGCAGGCCTTGCATAGATTCCGTACCGCAGCTTTGATAGAGGATAATGGAAAAGCAACCAACAGTCCGAACTATCGTTATAGATTGACGGAAGAAACAATTAGAATACTGAGAACGATGGAAACACCAATGTGGAAGGAATCTATAAAACGGTTCCTTTGTTATCACGAAAAGTTAATTGATTTGTACGCTTCCAAAAAGAAGATGACAATGATGCCGGTAAATATAAATGGCGAAATCTTTAAATTTTCAGCAGGTAAGCATAATGAGCTACAAAAAGCCATTATTGAGGAATTTGCACCAAGATTTGCACCAAATTCGGAGTGCTTGTACGTTGGCGATACAATAGAAAAAGATTTGGTAAAGAATGTAGAAAAATTAAAAGCGCCGATTGTAAAATCAAGTTGAACATGCAAATTGAATAGTCCATAGAGCTTCTCTTTGGTAGAATGTATGTGAGCAAACATCATTCACAAGGAGAAGACCCTATGGACCACTTACATTCTAC
>Ga0129314_1000133_pt1 | contig 98419 bp, 79 predicted proteins | sample O1111metagenome_FD_94431 | JGI IMG/M metagenome (GOLD analysis project Ga0129314, IMG submission 94431) | Orangutan individual fecal microbial communities from fecal samples from Wisconsin, USA - O1111 metagenome | ecosystem: Host-associated > Mammals > Digestive system > Large intestine > Fecal...
AGATAGAATAGAATTTGGGGAAGCAGCTTGTGACATTCAAGTTGCTTTTATTATGTAACTGGTAAAAAATTGCAAGATAAAAGACTCATGCTTAATTTTTTGCTTTTGCATGGGCAAGAAAATTAACAATATAAAGAAGGGAGTGTGTATGATGGAATATAGGGGATACAGAAATATCTATGGATATAAGACTTCAACTATATTAGACCGACATTTTGTAATTGATGACCCGGCAGCAGTGGTGGTAAGGCAGATGTTCTTGTGAACATTGGAGGGTAAAAATATAGATGAAATTGCAGAATATTTAAACTAGCAGAGTTACCTTGCACCGGCTGAATATACCAAATGTAATAATAAGATTATGTGGGATGAAGAATACAGTGAACGATCTTTGTGGGATTCCAGGATGGTTAGAGGAATCCTCAGAAATAAAATGTATACTGGGACACTTGAGTGGGTGTACCAGGAAAGCTATCACGAAGAGGAAAGGCGAAAGCAGAGAAAGATAAGTATAATTCAGGGTGGCTCAGATAAAAAATCTCATGCTCCAATTGTTACAATGGATGAATTTATGCAAGTACAGAGGATATTAGATGCATACTCCAGAGTTGGAAAGGAACAAAGGAAAAAAGCATATACCAGTTTATTGACATGTGGAATTTGTGGAAGCTAATACAATAACCTGTCATTATTTTAGCCATAAGTGTTACAAGAATGTTTGACCACAACAGTAAAGCTATTATGGTTTTGTGTAAAGCTTGCAATTATTATTTACAACTGTTATATGGAGTTTCTGGATGAAATAAACAAGATATTGCATATAAAATCTTGCTTTACTGTAAGGAGCCGAAAACAGTAAAGGAAATCATGATCAAATTTAATATATCCAATCTATCTTACTTGAAAAGGCATTAGATGAGCTAAATGTTGGAGGAAAGATTGATGAAGATGACAATTCCAGAACAGTTAAGAAATAGAAATCAAAGGTATTGTTCATCGGTTTCTTGAACATAGTGAACAAATAATGAACAAGAAAGTGATTAAGAAAATAAAAAATGTTATTCCTTAATTGACATACTCATGTCGGGCAGCCCGATCCTCCAGGAAGGCAGGTTAATCGATGCGGTGCCCCACATGCTTGTGCAGGATTCAATCAGGGGATATGGGATATTTGTGGAGTATATGATGGAGCATTGAGGAGGGGCAGGGCATAGTGAACAGGAAGGTATCGGGAGAGTGCTCACATTAGCTTTACTTTTTGCTATGCAGCGGAAACAGCATAACCGATGGGGTGAGAGAGAATAAGAAATTAATTACTATACTATCATCGTACTCTATAGATGATGTGATTAAAAATGTGGTATTTATTGACAATTTAAAGTATAATATTATTATATTTTAAAAATTTATTTATATTACTAAGGAAAAAGTTTTTGTAAGGAGGAGACAGGATGGCTTCATTGACACATGTTAGTATGTGGTCTGAGGCGGAACATGAATGGAGAAAAATAACAGCATCAGAAGCGGCCAGATTATATCCTGGAGGTACTGTTTCTGCAAATAGCGGATTATTTGTATGCGAATTATGTGGACAGTATGTAATTCTTACAAATGGCAGAAAAAATGTTCGTTATTTCAAGCATAACGCATATGATACCTGCAAAGATTGTCCGGAACGAACTATCGGATTATCATCAAGTGTAGATTATATCGCTGAAGAGCATGAGCTTCCCATACGGCTTTCCAATATTACAAGGAACGATTTTGAATTGGAAATTGGGTTATTATATATTCCTATATCTATATTGCAGATGCAAAAACAGCAGCAGATTATCATCCAGCCTTTAGGCGTTAGCGAAAAACCTTACATATACTCCTTTGAGCGTCTGAATTCAGAGTCAATTACATATTTATATGTTGGAACTACACCGGCTTATAAATATGAAATAACTTCAAGTGAGGAACTTAGGACATTTTGGCCACGTTTTGTTAATGGAATTGATGACTCAGGTAGTATTTTTGATCAGAAAACAGGGAAAAAAGTGGTTGATGGCGCGGAGGTACAAGTTGGCAAGGCTTACTATTTACTCTGTCCCCAATATTTATACCAGAGTTATCCGAGTATAGAAGTAAGAAAACTGTGTGAGAAAAAAATGTCTTATGGTACATGGTATATATATGAGGTTCAAGCAACAGCTTACAAAAAAGACGCAGCGCGATTTTTTTTTGATTTTCGTTGCAGGCTAACAGAAACTCCAGTTTCTATACAACCGGTTTGGCCAATATATGTGGAAACACCGTATGTGATTCGCCACAGAGCAAATCAGCTATTTTTGCATATACGGGGAAAAACTGATATAACAACAAAAGTATATCCTGAAACGCCCCAAGCTAGTTTTTTGTGCCCTAATGGAAAAAGTCAGGTAATCAGTCTCACGTGTAAAAACCACCAACATATGATTTCAGTAGGGCGTTCAAAGGCTTTATTATATACCTATCTATGGAAAGAAAATATGGATGAAACAACATCTAAACCAATTATTGAGGTCACAGATAAAAAAGGTAATACAATAGAAGATGGGTCCCAATATTTATTACCAGAAGGAGGCTTATTAAGCATTAGTGCCCCGTTCGATGGCACTGTAATTCTCAAGAAAAATAACATTATTTTTGAAAAACGGAATCTCAAAGGGGGATGCAGGTTAGAACTTGATGATATCCAAGTTGGAGTTGAAATTAAAATTTTTCAGGGGCTTGATTTAGTTTGGTCTGTATATTATGAACATAAGCAGTATGGTTTGATGCCAGATGAAACTGCCGTCCTGAAAACATTAGATGCATTGGGAGGAAAAATGATACCGGTAACTCGTTCAATTGGTTCTGCAGTTAATCAATTGAAAAATTATCCAAAACTCAAACGGTGGGTATATAAAAAAATTAAGTTAGGAAACATACCGGAAGACGCATTCCGATATCTGAAAAGATTTTTGATTAACTTGAAACTTAAGCAATAAGGAGACTAAGGGATGGATTTTGTTGAAAAAATTACGGATGAGGAACTTACTTATATTTGTACCATTATTACGGGAAAGAGAATTAAATTATTTTTCCAGAGGAATTCAAAAGAATTTAATAAAATCCGTCCAGGCTATCGTCCAAATGGAATTTCTGATGATGACGCAATTAAGTTAGTTGTCCGATTTAAAAGTAAACCGTTTATCCGCTCTTTTATAAATGGCTATATAAGAGGATGGCTTGATGAAACCAATGACCATAAAGCCAAACTGATTAAAGAAGGGATGGAACCTGCTACAGCACTATTGTTGACATTACCCGAAACTCAATTTAGTGACAATTTGAAACTCTATTTTAAAATATCAGAGGAGTATTACTCGACAGAGTATATTCAGTTAGCTATAAGTGCGGTGCAGTTAATACAGGCTAATCGGGAAGTTGCAGCCTCTAATATTGAAGAACCCTCAAAAAATGAAACTTATATCATATTACAGGAACAATTTTCGGCATCTAAGAAGAAATGGGAGGATACTGAAAAGGGATATGTACAAAAAATAGAAACATTGACGATAAAAGCAGAAGAAACAGAGAAAGCACTAGATGTTGCACAGAAAGAACTTGTATGTATGAAAGCTGAGGCAGTTGCTCTAGAAGCAGACCTTGCTGAATTGCACAAACTAGAAAAAAGTTCTATTTCCTGTGGAGAAATGGTTCGGGATGAAGCATATCAATATACATCATTATGTAAAGTTGTTCCGGGGCATGATGGACGTGCAAGATTAATTCGACTTTCTGACATTGAAAATGGAGTGATTTTAGGCCATTACCTGCCTGATGCACCTGAATATAATAAGCTTTATACGAAGTATACTCCTGCGGGGGAAGGATATATTGGCATCTGGGATTGGACAGTAACACCTAACATCACTAATCCAGAAAGGGATTTTATTGAGTCTGCTTATAATGATAAATATACCCCAATTGAGGTAATTATTCTTCGCGATTGCACAACGTTAGATGAAGTAATAAATCAGATGAAAAATGGAATTATTGGAAAAATAGCAACTGGTAAGGTGATATACGCTTATTGGAATGATAATGGAACTTATGAAGGATTATTCTGTACTTCAAAAAATTTGGACGTGTTAGAAAATAAAACAAGGTTAAAAGCGAATGTTTTTTCATTGCCAATGTTTGTGTTTACGGAAACAGATATATTTTCCGTAAATGAAAGATATATTCATCGCGTTATTAATATTGGAATGCCAAGGAAGATTGTCCGGATTAAGGATCCATTAGAAATAGTTAAGAATATCCTAATGCAGCGGGTAACATGGACGGTTTCAAAACAAAAGGGGTTGTTAAAAAGCGAATACCAACAATTCAGAAGTTTTCTAAAAGAACTTCCTACGGATGAACTATATTCTGAAATTTCAGATGCCTGCGATTGCAGTGTGAAGGAATCAGAAGAATACGTAAAAATGTTTATTCAGCGAGCAGATAGCTATCTTAATGCAACAGATTTGGAAAGTGAGATAATATCTAGCATCGTTCAGAATCATCCAGAATTCGAAGGAATATGTAAAGCTGCTGTAGCAGATGAGTGGATGTCAGAAAATGCAGCTCAAATTGTACAAGCTAATGCTGAACTTGAACTAGCACAAAGGAAGGTTACCAAACAGAAAGAGATCCTCGGACAAATAACTAAAGAATATGTAGAAAAAAAGGGAGAATTGGAGGGTTTACTATCTGCAATAGAGCAGCAAAAACAACTTGCTACAGATGTAGAAATGAAGGTAGCTGAACGAATTGAATATGCAAGAAAAAATGCAGCCGATTTTATTACTGATTTCGCATTTTATCAAACTATTGCAGCAGGGACTGTTGCTATATCGCAAACAAATGCTTCCGCAGATGTTTTTACAGAGGGAAAACTCTTGCCAACTGAAGAACTTGAGCCAGAGAATAACTGGCATGAGCAGCAGAGTACGCTTATGTATGAACTTGCTGAGGCAGGGGTTTCTGAGCGGTTTGCTTCAGGTTTAGCAGCATATATATATGCCGCTTATGTCAACAATATACCGTTATTATTAGCAGGACCTGGAGCACGCGAGATAGCAGACGCTTTTTCCGCAGCATTATTTGGCCGCTTGGCAGGAACACTGAGACTTGATGATGATTGCCAGATTTCAGCGATAGAGCAGTCCCTGTCTTGTGAAGCTCAGGTTATTGCAATAGAAAATCCCTTCTGCCATTCGTGGAATCGATATTTACCAAGGATTTTATCTGACAAAAGTCGGTTTTACATAGCAGTTAATCTGTATGCGGAAGATTTGTTAATTGAACCTAATGGAATTTTAAATTACATGGTTCCATTGTTAACCGAATTTTTTGTGGATAAAATTCCGGGGAGAGATTTTGTTGGTGGATATATGTCGAAGAAGTTTGTACACTATACTCCTATGAAGATTAACCTCAGGCATGATAAATTATTGAACGCTATAAAGGTAGGCCCTTTTGCAAAAAAAATAATTCAACAGGTTTTAACTGATATGCATGAGATAGCGCAGGATAATAATGCTGATTATGATTGTATTTTTGCTCTTATTCCCTATGCATATGCTTGTGAAAAAACAAGTATTCTTAAAGAAGAATTACTTGGACATCCACAGAGAGAGATAGCGGTTTCTTCTGATGTGATATCTCTTATAAATACATATTTTGGAGAATTAAATGAATCAATATAATTGTTTGCTGGGCAGAATTGCCGACGAGTTTCACATTTTTCAGGGAAAGACAGAGACAGCGGATGTCTGGAAAAGCCGGATAATTTATAGCTTGCTTGGCCGGATGGGGTATGCTTCTTTGTGGGATATACGGGAAGATTCACAGCCCGTTTCTGTTGTGCATTTCAAAAATAGAATTGAATATATACTGGAAAGCTATTTGGAGATGTATCCGGAACTCCGCCGATTCTATCCGGATGCTATAAGTGAATTAAGCAATGAAATCTATAACATATTCTTATATACTGGCCAGGTGTATCATACTTCATACAGGATTACTCCTGCAGCTAAAGCTGTATCTGAAAAGGATGGAATCTATTTTTTGCGCGGTATGCCTTTAAAACGTAAACTATATATAAGTGGTATTGGAAGCTACGCTTTCTCAGGAGATGAACCAGCAGTAATTCAACCAGCCGATATGTTTCAACTACCACAAAATACTCTTGTAGAGCAATGGAAATATTTGGTTTCTCATGCTAAGTGGTATCCACTCGAGGATGGGAATGAAATAGAGTATCTCCGTATAAAACCGCCATTTACATATAACTGTTGGATTGATAAGCCCGATATTTCAGGGATGGTGTCTTTGGCGCGAATTGGTTTGCTTGGAAACAAAGCCTATTTTTTGTATAAGATAGAGGCAGAACAGATTTTAGGGAGCCAATTACCTCAATGGATGGTAAGCGACAATTATTATAGAACGCTGTCTAACGGGTGCCTGGCTTCTGTAGAAAGGCTGCCGGCATCCACATACCACGTAGACGGCAGAATTGTTCAATTGCGGATTCACTATCTACTACCGCCAGCTGAACTTAATCTGATTAAGCTTTACAGTTGGCCTGAGTCATGCGTGGATTTGCCGGACGATTTTAGTAGAATTTTTGATTATCAAGCTTTTTTTGCAATAAAAAGTATTTTGGAACCTATTGGATATACATTCGTAGAGGAATAAAAAATGTCAAACGGGGCGGACTCTGTCCATAAACAGTTACGTAAAGAATTAGAAAATTATATTAAATCCCAGTATTTTGGTAAATCGCCACTCTTGCTCTCAGCAATTAGTGACCAATTGGATCGAGAAGGACTTTTGTATCAGAAGCCCTTTATAGAATCATCGCCTGCATACAAAAGTGTAAATGATGGTATACAGCATACCGATTTGCCTGAGTGGTTAAGAGATTATTTTAACAGATTAGAAGAGGCTGGACTTGGTGTATATCCATCTCCTTTTGTTCATCAAATTAGAGCGCTTGAAGCAGCAACTGCAGGCAAAGATCTTTTTATTGCAACGGGTACTGGTTCTGGTAAAACAGAATGCTTTATGTGGCCGTTAATGTCAAAATTGGCATCAGAAGCCCGTAATCAAAAAGATTCCTGGCATATGCGGGGCGTAAGGACGATTATTATGTATCCGATGAACGCTCTCGTCTCGGACCAAATTAGCAGACTTAGGCGTCTCATTGGCGATCAGGAAAATAAGTTTCTAACTATTTTTCGGGATATTTGTGGTTTGGATGTACGCAGGCCACAGTTTGGCATGTATACCGGACGAACGCCTTATCCGGGAGACGGGCCGGATAAAACTCAGGATCATCTGTTGGAGAAAACCCTGGCCAGAATGTCATTTCCACAGAATGAGACTGAAAAGGATTATTTTAATAAGTTGACAAAGGAGGGAAAAGTACCTGCTAAAGCTGACATGGGTGCATTCCTTAAAGGACTCCATAATAGTCACCATACTCCAAGTGATGAAGATGCCGAGCTTATTACAAGGTTTGAAATGCAGCAATTTTGCCCGGATATCTTAATAACAAACTATTCCATGCTGGAATACATGCTTCTCAGGCCAAGAGAAGGTAAAATCTGGTCTGATACAAAAGACTGGCTGAATGCGGATAAGTCTAATAAGCTGTTGTTTGTAATTGATGAGGCTCATATGTACAGAGGCTCGGCGGGAGGGGAGGTGGCTCTGCTTATAAGACGTTTGTTTCATAAACTGGGAATCAAACGCGACCGGGTACAATTTATACTGACTACGGCTAGTATGCCGGATAGAAATGCCGATGACCGAAAGGCAGTATTTCAGTTTGCAAATAGGCTGACCTCGGCTAATAATAAGACAGAATTTTGCTATCTTACGGGTGAAAGGGAAGAAATACAGGGTAAATGTAGATATGATATTGCTATCTCTAAGTTTGAAGAAATAGAAGCAGCGGATTTTGACGGAAAAGATGATACACGTCTGACGGCGTTAAATCAATTTTGGGATAAGGTTGAGGGAGCAGCGGCTCCATTTTTTGATTTGGAATCAGTATACGTATGGATGTATGAGCATTTGATTGAGTATAGGCCTTTTTATGAGTTGATAAACAGATGTCGTGGAAATGCGCTATCTTTATGGGAATTGGCTACAGCAATTTTTCCGAATTTAAACGAAGAAAGTGCATTCAATGCGATAAGTATTCTTTTAGCGATTGCTCCTATGGCTAAGAGTTCTAAAGGCGCTGTACTGTTTCCTGCACGTATGCATATGCTGTTCCGGGGGATTAGAGGCGTTTATGCCTGTACGAATGAAGAGTGTGGGCACTCCCATTCGGATGGTACGCTGACTCTGGGAGAGGTTTTTCTGTCAGAGGATCGGCTTATCTGTCCTCACTGTGGCAGTGTTGTGTATGAACTTTATAACGACAGACGCTGCGGAGCGCTTTTTTATAAAGGGTATATTTTAAAAGAGGAGTCTAATTTTCGTGAGGATGCTTATTTATGGCATTATCCGGGACAATTGGTAGACCGCCATATGCGGGAGGTTCACCTGTTTATTCCGACAAAGGATTATATACTTCCTTCAAAGCAAGGTAAAAATCCAATCAAACCATGTTATCTTGACGTAAGCAGCGGTTTTTTAAATTTTAGAGATGATTCTTTGGCTGATAAACAAGGAATCAGGAAATTATATTACTGCGATTATTCAGTCAAGGGCCGGCCGCTTATTGTAACATTCCCTACCTGCCCTCACTGCAGACATGGATTATCCCAAACCCAGTTAACCTCATTTAGCACTAGAGGCAACCAATCTTTTTTTAATTTGATTAATACACAGTTTCAGGTTCAGCCGGCAGTCCCTGGCAAGGATCGGGATCCAGACCATTTGCCAAATGAAGGAAGAAAAGTATTGCTATTTTCTGACAGCCGCCAGCGAGCAGCTAAACTTGCGCGTGATATGTCAGAAGCGTCTGATCTTACGGCCGTTCGACAATTATTTGTGTTAGCGATTGAGAGTATGGAAAAATCAAAAGAAGAACAATCCATGAATGTATTGTATGATTATTTTTGCCTTGCGGCCTACCAACATCACGTTCAGATTTTTTACGGACCAGAAAGAGAAAAGTTTGTAGATGACTGCACTTCTGCATATAATAATTATACACGTTGCCTCAAAAGAAAAAAGGACTATATACCGAGATTTACGATTGCTAATGCACCTACACAAATGCAGGCCTATTTGCTGCGTTTGTTTTCGGGCGGTTATAATACGCTTTATGACTATGCAATCAGTTGGATAGAACCAACGGAGCGGGCTCTTTTTGATGTAGTGGATATGCTGGAGGAAGAGGGAATCAAGATATCGGATGATGCGTTTCTGGAAGTGTTTAATGCGTGGATGATTTCTATTTGTGATGCGGCTACGGCTTTAGGCCATACGATTTCCGATACAGTAAGATATAATGTAAGAATAAAATATAGCGGATATGGTCTTGAAAGGGATTGGAAATTTTCGGAAAACATCAAAAATACTATGGGGTGGAAAGAACAATCCGGTGTGATTGAGGCTTGGCGCAGAGCATTAAAGGAGTCTTTTTTGGATTCGGCACAACCGGATAATGGTAAGTTTTATGTAGATCTTTCTCGCATTAGACCGAGATTTGATGCACGGCATATTTGGTATAGGTGTGAACGATGTTCGGAAATAACTCCGTATTTGCTGTGCGACAAGTGTCCGAGTTGTGGCGCTACAACTGTGCATGAAATGTCAGAGGCAGAGTACGAGGCTTTGGGATTTTGGCGTAGACCCATCGAAGATGCCTTAAATGGTGGAAAAATTCATGTGATTGATACTGAAGAACATACCGCCCAGCTGTCCCACAAAGATCAGCGGGATGATATGTGGAGTAAAACTGAGAGGTATGAACTCCGCTTTCAGGATTTGGTCCAGGATGGTGAAGTTCCGGTTGATATTTTAAGCAGTACCACTACTATGGAGGTAGGGATTGATATAGGTTCTCTTGTTGCGGTGGGACTGAGAAATATTCCTCCCATGAGAGAAAATTACCAACAGCGTGCCGGACGTGCGGGCAGACGTGGCTCTAGTTTATCTACAATAGTAACATTTTGCGAGGACGGTCCCCACGATACGCTGTATTTTAACAATCCGGTTCCCATGTTCAGAGGCGATCCCAGAAAGCCATGGATTGATATCGAAAGTAAAAAATTGCTTCAGAGACATTTAAATATGGTAATTTTACAGGAATTTCTTGCGGAGAAGTGTTCTAGTTTGGATCAGATTTCTGCGGCGAGTTTTGTCGATGAATATTTGATGGAGTTTTACACCTTTGTTGATGAATATGAGATTCGAGATGAAGATATACTTATGCCGTCTAATGCAGTAGTTGATTATGATATATTTCGGACAGAACTACAAAAAGAGCTTGAAATATTGAAGGAGAAACGAGATGCTCATCCGGAATTATTTGATGTCGAGGAAAATGCAAACACAAGTGTTGCAAAAAGTTTACTGGATGCCTTATATGAAGATGGCATTGTACCTACGTATTCTTTCCCCAAGAATGTGGTAAGTACTTATATTACCAATACAAATGGAAAATTAATCTATGAAGTTGACCGCGGATTGGATATTGCAATAGGAGAGTATTCTCCGGGACGAGCTATTGTAGTTGATAAACAGACTTATCAGATAGGTGGTATTTTTTATCCTGGAAGTGAACGGCGTCGGGGACAGGCATTGACACCGGCTCGTGCATATGTAGAAGATCCTAATTACTTAAAGCCTGTTCTTTCCTGTACTGAATGTGGGTGGTTTGGTTTGGTAGAGGAAAAAATAAAGGCGTGTCCATTTTGTGGAAACAGTACACTTGAAAGAAACAGACAGATGCTTCGGCCTTGGGGGTTTGCGCCAAAGAATGCGGAAGCAATTCCAGAATCGCAGTTGGCAGAAGAATATTCTGCAGTTCAACAGCCGCTGTATTCTACTTTGCCGGATTCGGACGAAATGACGCCAATTTCGTCCTGCCAACATATAAGAATCGCATCCAGAACGAATCAGCGGATCATTATGTTGAATAAAGGCGTTGATGATTGCGGCTTTATGGTGTGTAAAGATTGTGGCGCGGCAATGCCGGGAGACGATATCCATGTCCTCGACGGAATTCAGCGGCCATACAGGTCAAAGTTTGCTCAAAGCAAGTGCAGACATTTAAATGCAATGAATGTCAACCTGGGTTATGATTTTGTCACGGATATGCTTGTGCTGGAGATCGCTTTAGATCATGAGCGAATCGATACTCAAAGGAATGATAATCCCTGGCTAATCCGTGCGGCTCAGTCTCTAGCAGAGGCTTTCCGGCTAGCGGCCAGCAAAGAATTGGATGTTGAGTTTACCGAGTTGGTAACAGGTTATCGTCTGAGGGAAAATTATAAGGGAACCTTTGTTGATATCTATTTGTATGATAGTCTTTCTAGTGGCGCCGGATATGCAGTGAGCGTAGCTGATGAAATAGAGTTGTTGCTTGATAAAATAAAAGAACTTTTGCGAAATTGTGACTGTGAAGATGCTTGTCATAATTGTTTAAAACATTATAGGAATCATCATGTCCATGGGTTGCTGGATCGTTTTGCTGCTTTGGAACTTTTGGACTGGGGCAGAAATGGTATTTTAGCACAGGCTATTCCGAACGAAAAGCAGGTAGCGTATGTGGAGACTCTAACACATATACTTAATATGTCCGGGTGTAAAATAAATATTATGTCGGATTCAATTACGGTCAGCAGACAGGGGAAACAAAAGCAAATAGTGGTTTATCCCGCTATGTGGGTTGAACCTTATGGCAATGACACAATATTTATCAGTGACTCATTTATTAAATATGCAAAACCATATGCAGTACAGAAAATCATTGAGGATTGTTAGATAATATGAGGGAGGGATACAATGCCGGAGCATCAGACAATCGAGTGGAAAGAATCATGGCATAACGAATATTTGGAATGGATTTGTGGTTACGCAAATGCCAATGGAGGGATTTTGTACATTGGTATGGATGATCATGGTAGAGTAAAAGGCATTAAGGATTCTAAGAAATTGTTGGAAAAGATTCCAAGCCAAGTGACTGATACAATGGGGATTGTTGTAGATGTAAATCTTTGCCTTGAGGACGGGTTAGAGTATTTAGAGATTGTTGTAGATAAATATCCCTCTCTAATCAGCTATCATGGAAAGTATTTTTACCGCTCAGGGAGTACAATGCGTACTATTACGGGAAAAGAATTAGATCGGGCTATACTGAAGTCTCAGGGAAGAACCTGGGATGGTATGCCGATACCGAAACTTAAAATTGAGGATTTGAGCCAAACGGCTATCAAGCTTTTTAAGAAAAAGGCAATTGAGAGAGGGCGGCTGACAGAAGAAGAAACCAAAGTTACAGATAAGGTGTTGCTAGAAAATCTGCACCTTTTTGACGATGACGATTATCTCACCAGAGCAGCTATGCTTGCTTTCTATGACAATCCTGAAAAATGGGTGACTGGTTCTTATATTAAAATTGGTTTCTTCGGGAATTCTGATTCGGATCTGCAATATCAGGATGAAATACATGGAGCTCTGATTGAACAGGTAGATAGGGCTTTGGACTTGATTTATACCAAATATATGAAAGCCCTTATTACTTACCATGATATTCAGCGGATAGAGCAATTTATGTTCCATCGTAATGCTACAAGGGAGATTTTGTTGAATGCTGTCGTTCATAAGGACTACAGCAGTTGTAATCCAATTCAAATCAGTGTTTATGAAGACCGAATGTATATCTGGAATGATGGTGAAATGCCAGAAGAATTTAATTCAACTGAGAAGCTTTTTCAAAAACATTCATCAAAACCATATAATCCTAAATTAGCAAATGTATTCTTTAAGAGTGGCATGATAGAAGCATGGGGGCGTGGTTTTGACAAAATTCGGGAAGCGTGTGAATCTTATGGTGGTCCATTGCCGGAATATGAGATCACAAAAAGTGGCATTATGGTTTTGTGTAAAGCTTGCAATTCTTATTTACAATTGTTAAATAGAGGCTTTGGACGGGGTGAACAAGAACACAGACAGGAAAATGAGCAAGATACTGTAAATAAAATCTTGATTTATTGTAAAGAACCGAAAACAGTAAAAGAAATTATGGTCAGATTTGATATTCCTAATCGGTCTTACTTAAAACGGCATTATATAGATCAAATGCTGGAAGAAGGGGTGTTAAAAATGACAATTCCTGAACAGCCAAGAAATAGGAATCAAAGGTATTATTCGTCAGTTTCTTGAACACAGTGAACAAGAAATGAACAAGAAAGTGATTAAGAAAATGTTGTCCATTACTTGACTCACTCGTGAGCGGAAGCCCGATCATACAGGATGGGAAGCTGGCCGGGGCGGTGACCCATGTGTTTGTGCAGGATGCGAGCCGGGGGTATGGGATTTTGATTGAGAATATGTTGGAGCATTGAGGAACGGGTAACAGACGGAAGAAAAGGCCGAAATGGGAGCTAGATCACAGTTTCGGCCTTTTCTGGAGTATGCTATGCCGCCCGGACGGAGTAGTGGGACGCGAGGAGTAAGAAGGGTGCGATGCAAGTTTGTTTAAGTGAGTGTCCTTTTTGTTAGTGTCCTATGCGGTAAAAGCCGGAAAGCAGATGGTATGTGCCGGAAACCGCCAGCAGTAGTCTGGATGTGGGAATGGTACACTTTTATTCATGTGTTATAGCCATTATATGTTTGTTGGTTGTAAATAATGCAATTGGGAGGGACTTGCGTCTGGTGGTGTGAATTTAGAAAAAGGGCTGTCGATTGTTGACTTTTAAGTCATTAAAGCGACAGACAATCATGAGAGAATCTCACCACAATAAATGAAAACTGGATATTGGCTATACTCTATATAGTGGTATACTTAAGGTGCCGGATAAGGTCGGAAGGGGATTGGTGCTTCAAAGCCCGTGCGACAGACTGATTTTCAGCTCCTTAGGTGTACCACTTTTTGTTTCCATCGTATTTTGATGAGGACGCAGGACAGCCAACAGTTAAGCAAGGAGCTGCATCGGCTTATGCGAAGGAGGTTTGCTTTATGGAAGTATTGTATAAGCGGTGTTGTGGGATTGACATTCATAAAAATATGATGGTAGCCTGTGTTTTTACGAGTGTCAGAAAAAAAGAAGTCCGCCAGTTTTCAACAATGACGGAAGATATTCTTCAATTAGTTTCATGGCTGAAGGAAACTGATTGTGAGATGGCTGCCATGGAAAGTACCGGTTCGTACTGGAAACCTGTTTATAACATATTTGAAGAGGAACATATCCCGATTATGATTGTAAATGCACAGCATATCAAAGGGGTTCCCGGACGCAAGACAGATGTGAAGGATGCAGAATGGATTGCTGATCTGGTACGTCATGGGTTAGTAAAAGCAAGTTATATCCCAAATCGGGAACAGTGGGAATTGCGCGAAATGACCCGTTACCGCCAGGAGATGATTGAAGAACGTGCTCGTGAATTGAACCGAATCCAAGCTGTGTTAGAAGGTTGTAACATTAAATTAGGCAGTGTGATTACCGATATCAGTGGAAAAAGCGGAATGGCTATTTTAAAAGCGATCATATCCGGAGAAACAGATCCGATTGTTTTAAGTGAATTAGCAGAAGGGCGTGCCAGAAATAAACTTCAGGAAATGCGAAGAGCTCTGCAGGGACGAGTTTTAGAACATCAACAAAAAATGTTAGAACATCAGCTTGTGCATATGGAAAGTCTTACTTCTTTAATCTCAGATTTAGATGAAGATATTAAAAAAAACAGACACTATAAGTTGGGCTGTTGAGGCTTTGGATGGGATACCAGGAATCGGTAGACAAAGTGCAGAACGCATTCTTGCAGAAGCAGGGGTGGAAATGGAACATTTTCAAAATGAATCGCGGTTTAGTTCGTGGGCGGGTCTGGTACCGGAATGTAAAGAAAGCGCTGGTAAAAAGATGAGTAGTCGAATACGAAAAGGAAATAAATATTTGAAAGCATGTTTGGTAGAATGTGCCCGTGCTGCAATAAGAAAAAAACAAAGCTATTTCTATTCACGATACCAACGAATTGCTGCACGCAGAGGAGGGAGACGAGCGCTGATAGCCATAGCGCACACCATGCTAATAGCCATCTATCATATGCTAAAAGAAAAAGTTCCTTATTACGAATTAGGTGCAGATTATTATAGTGTAAAGAATCAAGAGAAATTAATCAAGAGAAATCTTCGTTCGTTAGAAAAGTTAGGGGTAGATGTAATGATTCAGCCAAAATAACTTCTCCCTGCTATTATCATAGGCAAGTGAAAAGCCCGCCAAAAGGCGAGCTTATTAAGAATGCGTGTTTATAGGTTATCGCTGAATTACGTTTTCAGGACAGCCTTTTTTGAAAAACGAATAATTTAATATTTCAATCCACAATTGATTTAATATCAAAAGATCTATATAAATTTACCATACAAATTGTGAAATGTAAAACATTAAATTATTATGGGTTAAGCGATAGGATTAATATGATTTTCCTTGTAATATTAATTTATATAAGATGTAATATAAACTAATAAATTAATGAAGTTATAAAAGAGGGGGTTAGAAATTGAAACACTACAGATATCCAATTACAATGGAGATTGCAGGTGCAACTGCACTCTGGTCAAGACCGGACTCGGGCGATGCGCCTGTAAGCTATGTGGCTCCGATGCCTTCCGCTGTCAGGGGGATTTTTGAATCAATTCTGTGGGGACCTGATATCAGGATTGTTCCAACTGCGGTAGAGATTTGTGCGCCGATTCAGTATCATTCTTATGTGACCAACTATGGCGGACCTCTGCGCGCGGGTAAATCGATTCTGAAAGGCAATAATTATCAGCTATATGCAACGGTTTTGATGGATGTCTGCTATCGCCTTTATGCAGATGCAATACCAAACTGCCGTAAGGAGAATCTGCCGGAGAAGGCATTAGAATGGGACAGAAAAACAACATCACCCGGTCACGCTTATCAGGATATATTTAATCGGCGTCTGAAACGCGGGCAGTCATTTTCCATACCGGTATTGGGCTGGAGAGAGTTTACACCACTTTATTTCGGACCGTTTCGTTCGCAGACAGAGGTATGCAGAGATTTATCGGATATCACAATTCCTTCCATGTTGAAAGAAGTCTTCCCAGACGGTTACAAATCAGCTTTTCGTGCTGTCTACAGCCAGAGTCTTAGAATTCATGAGGGGAGATTAAACTTTCCGAGAGAGGAGCAGTAATCGATGATTAATGAACTATACCGGTTGACAGTGGCACTTGACCAGGCGGACATTGCAACGGAACATACGCATCCGAAGTATAAGCTGATTCCTAAGGTCACGAAGAAGACGCCTTGTATACATATTATTTTTGACAATGGACGACTTTATAAAGTTGAAAGCATTGAGAGGGAGCAGGCTTCAGAAATTAGAAAATATGGGTCCAATCAGGGGACTTTTCCGGCTCTGAATCTGGCACCCCTTTACCGTCTGACGGATGAAATAGAAAAGAGGACGATTTCCGATTTGATTGAGGGTAAAACTACCGATTTCAATATCGAAGAAATCCGGCATTTTTGCAGAGAAAATAACTGGGGAAGGAAATTCAGCAACAAGTATCGCATCAGTATGCAGGATGTGCCGCGTGAGATGACCGAGTTGTTTCAAAAAAACGGAATTGCTTTTCCTCCATTACAGAAGTTAACCGGGGAGGCGGAAGCTTTTGCTGAGGCAGAGAATTTACATAGGGAGCTTGAGCATGCAGCATTTTCCATGTTGGAGCAAAAGAGGGGGATTGCGTTAGCGCTCCAGATTTTGTTTTATCCAGGGAAAATAGGAAAAAGTGTGGAGGAAGATTACGGAACTTTATCCGTGGTACTGGATTGCAGATCGTTGATTGAGGTCGGTTTGTCGGTGACTACGGCTGTTTTTACAAGTATGCTGAATCAAAAGCTGATAGAAGCTGATACAGCGGCGAGGACAGGAACTGTAGAGAAAGAAACCGATGCATTTGGACATGTTTTTGCGCCTCTGGAGGAACCGATGCCGACAGTAAAACTTGCAGCCGGTTTTGAAGTTTCTCTTAGAACCATGTTTCGCGGACAGCCATGTCAAAGCCGTTACGGGAGAATTGAAAATGCAACCTATCCAATTGCCAAAGAAATGCGCTTTAAGCTGCAGTCAGCGCTGGCGTGGATAAGCGCTGCGGAACACAAGGGAATCACATGGATCAGCACAGATAAGGATGAAGCTCTTTTCGCTTATCCGGAAACCTTAAGAAAAAACATGTACAGCATGGTTGGTTTTTGTAGACGGCAGAGCACGGAAGAAGATCGGACAGAGAGTGAGGCGAGGGATAAAATCAGGAAAAAGGCAGAATTTGAATCTGCTGCAAAGGTATTTATAAGTGAACTGCAGAAAACAAAACAAGTGGATACAGACCCAATGTCGGAGCGTATTCAGTATTTTGCACTGCGAAAGCTTGATAAAGCCAGGACGAAGGTGGTCTATACCTATAATACAACACCGGCCGAAATCGAATATAGCAGCGAGCGATGGTCATTGGGCTGTCAGAATCTTCCGGCATTTTTATTTGGACAGCCTGCTACATTGTTCCCATTAGAGGTATCCGATGTTCTAAACATCATATGGAGACAGGACGGGAAATCTTCTGCGGATAAATTCAAACCGATTCCGCGCTATTATGGAATGCAGCTGTTGTTTGGAGTTGAGTTTCCGGAGGTACGCAGGGATCTGAATATTCTGATGAACAATGTGATGAACCTTGCGCCGTATCTTGGAAAAGCGGGATTTGCCAGAAACGGCTATGATGGTTCGCAGGCTATACTGCTGCGCCAGACTCGGAATACGTTGGCACTGATAGGACTGCTTTTGTATCAGCTTGAAATCAGGAAGGAGAAGTATATGAAGGAATTTCCATATTTATTTGGGCAGCTGCTAAAGGTATCAGATGCGCTGCATGAAATTTATTGTAAGGTCATGCGTGATAACGATGTTCCAAATACACTGGCAGGCAGCGGATTGTACGTCTCAGGGGCGGAACAACCTTATAAGACACTGGCAGTGCTGGGGCAGCGGATGAATCCTTATATCGCATGGGCAAAGAGATACCGTGTGAAAGATATACAGAAAGAGGGGCAGGAGAGTTGGCGTGCAAGTTGGTATCTTTCTCTATACGAACGTATTGCGGCGCAGCTTTATGAGGCATGGGGGGATCAGAAACGATTTAATGAGGAGGAAAAGGCACAGTATTTTATCGGGTATCTGGCAGCTTTTCCCGCTAAAGAAGAAACGGGAGGACAGAAGAGCAGTGAACAGATCTGCGTTGCGCAAAATGAAATAGGTGATGGTTTTCAGAAGCAATAAAAAATAACGGTGGAGGAAATAAAAATGGCTGATGAGATGAGACGAGCAACAGGATTACTGGTGATTGAAGTGGTAAACTCAAATCCAAATGGGGACCCGGATAGGGAGGCTGACCCACGTCAAAGACCCAATGGTTTAGGAGAGATCTCTCCGGTATCTTTCAAACGCAAGGTGAGAGATTTGCTGGATGATTCGGCCTCTCCTTTTTTTGAAAGCTTACCGGAAAAATTTAAATTAAACAAGGATCATTACCGAATTCTGGAGCACCGAGGACGGGATCGTAATGTAATTACGAAGGAAATGACATCCGGCGGAAAACTGGCTGATTTCGATCAGGAAGCGTTCTTGAAAAGCGAGTTTGTCAGAAAATATTGGGATGCCAGAGTATTTGGAAACACATTTCTGGAGAAGGATGGAAATAAAGGGTATATTAAGACTGGTGTTGTACAGTTCGGTGTTGGTATTTCAATTTCTCCAGTTAACATTATCCGCCAGACGAATACAAACAAGGCAGGAGTGCAGGAAGGAAAAAATGCAGGTATGGCTCCGCTGGCTTTCCGGGTGGTTGAACACGGTGTTTATTGTATGCCATTTTTCGTCAATCCCAATTATGCTAGAAAGAGCGGATGCACGGCAGATGATATCGAGCTGCTCAAACTCCTGATTCCACAGGCATATGATATGAACCGCTCTGCAATTCGGCCGGACGTCCGCCTGCGTCATGCCTGGTATATTGAGCATAAGAATCTGTTGGGAAGCTGTCCGGATTATATGCTACTGGATGCATTGACACCGGAACGTATAGGTAATGGATCGGAACCATCGGAGAGCTGGCATGATTACAAGGACAAGACAGAGCTGCCGGAAGAACTGCTTCATAAGGTTGCTGGTATTGTTGACTTGGTGTGTCTGTGATGGAAACTTATCTTGCTCACAGTGCAAAAAGCGGATACCCTTCTCAACCCTATTCAAATCATGTGTATAATACAACGAGATGGTCCCTGATATTTGCGAGAGAGATGAAGGCGTATTGTAGGAAGGATGCAGAACAGATTGAGAATATCTTGTGCCTGGCAGCACCATACCACGATTTGGGAAAGTTGGATGAGGAGAATCAGAAGGTATTGCATAAGGAAGGTGTAAAATCAGGACATCTACCTGTGAACCATATGGATGCCGGTGCGGCATTTCTTAAACAGAAAGGGCAGGAAGCACTATGTTCACTTGCATTGGTGTATGCGCATCATCAAGGGCTGCCTGACTTTACAGTGGAAATGAACAGGGGAGAGACGGTATGCTATCGGGATACACGTGAATCGGTAAGAGCCTGTTTTGACCGGGAGCTGGAGCAGCTGCTTCAGCTCCACAGGCAGCTGATTCCGGAAAGCACCGGACATAATCCGGAGTATTGTGAAGGTGACATGTCTATGTTCTTCCGAATGGTGTTTTCATGTCTGGTGGATGCGGACCATTCGGATACAGCAACTGTTTATGGACAGTATCCTAAACGGGATACGATGCCAAAACTTCAGCCGGAACTTCGCCTGGAGGCGCTAAACCGTTACGTGGCAAGTCTGGGAGCGGACAGCCCGAATAGACGAAATGAATTACGTACACAGATGTATGAAAAGTGCCGGGACGGCCAGCAGGAAGAGGGGATTGTTTCTAATGACGGTCCGGTCGGTTCGGGAAAAACCACAGCGGTGATGGCGTATCAGTTGAATCAGGCGATCTTAAAGGGAGCCAGGCGCATTTTTGTGGTGCTTCCATACACAAATATTATCACACAGTCAGTGGAGGTTTACCGAAAAGCTCTGACATTGCCAGGAGAAGAACCTGAGACTGTTGTGGCAGAACTGCATTGCAAGGCGGATTTTGAAGATGAGGATACGCGTTATCTGACATCCCTGTGGAGAGCGCCAATTATAGTCACTACGGCGGTTGCATTTTTTGAAACGTTAGCCTCAAACCGTCCGGGAACACTCCGCCGCCTGCATGAATTGCCGGGCAGTATTATTTTTATGGATGAGGCCCATGCCGCTCTGCCGCTGAAACTGCTTCCGCTTGCGTGGCATTGGATGAAAGTATTGGAAAAGGAGTGGAGCTGTTATTGGATTTTATCGTCAGGCTCACTGGTCCGTTTTTGGCAGATTCCGGAATTGGTTGGAATGGAGAAAAAGCAGGTTCCGGAGATGGTTCCCGCAAACCTGCGCAACGAACTGTTAGGTTATGAGAAAAACAGAATTCAATTTTGTTGGAATCCGCGTCCGCTTAGCCGGACAGAATTGACTGACTGGGTTATGGCAGAACCGGGTCCGCGTCTTGTAATTATGAATACCGTACAAAGTGCAGCTGTGATTGCAGATGACATTTGCAGAAAATATGGAAGAGAATGTGTGGAGCACCTCTCCACTGCGCTTATGCCGGAGGACCGTGCAGAAACAATTAAGGTGGTTAAAAGACGCTTGGAAAATCCGGTGGATACAAACTGGGTTTTAGTTGCAACATCATGTGTGGAAGCTGGTGTTGATTTTTCATTCCGAATTGGATTCAGAGAACTGGCTTCTGTTCTGTCACTGCTGCAGGCAGCGGGCAGAATTGACCGAAACGGATTTTACGGAGATGCTAAGATGTGGAGTTTCAGTATGCAGGATGATACAATGCTGACTCAGAATCCGAGAGTGAAAATAAGTGCAGGGATTCTGGAAGAATATTTACGAAACGGAATGGAAATTACGCCGGAACTGAGTACAAAATCAATCAGAGATGAACTGCAAAGAGGAAAAATTGAAATAAAAGAAATGCATGCGCTGATAGAGGCCGAGGCAATTCAGAATTTTAAAACGGTGAATGACGTTTTCCATGTGATTGAAAATGATGCCACACCGGTGATTGTTAAAGATGATGTGGCAGAACAGATTAAACAAGGTTACGGGAACTGGAAGGATGTTCAGAAATATTCCGTATCCATACGCCGAAAGAATTTGAAGAGGTGGCAAGTGAAGCAGATTGCAGAGGATGTCTATCAGTGGACACTTTCATATGACTCTTTTCTGGGATATATGGCTGGTGTATTAAGGCAAGTGGAATTTGAACATGGTTTTTTAGAATTTTAGAATTCTCAAGTGGAAAAATTGACAAAAAATTAGTATAACTTGGAGACATCCATACTCATTAAATTGTTCTAAACTATATAAGCGCGACTAAAAAAATGAAGTATGAAAGTAGAATAAGGTGCATCAAGTCAGGAGAAGATTTATTATGATCCTAGAAGAAATTATGTCCGGTGAATCACAGTATTTAGAGTTAAAAAGAGACATTCCGGATAAAAGCGAAAAGTATATGAAAACGGTTGTAGCATTCGCCAATGGAAGTGGAGGAAAAATCGTGTTCGGAATAGAAGACCGAACCCATGAAGTAGGCGGGATTGCTCAGGAAACCGTATTCCGGGTTATGGATGGTATAACAACTGCTATCTGTGATAGCTGTACTCCTATGATTACTCCCATTGTATCTATGGCCTCAATAAAAGATAAGGTTGTTATTATAGTAACGATTCAGGCGGGAGGGCAGCGTCCGTATTATATCACTGCGAAAGGCAAAGAGAATGGTACTTATATCCGTGTGTCTGGAACAACAAGACCAGCGGATCCGTTTGTACTGAAAGAACTGGAATTTGAAGGCTCTAACCGGTGTTTTGACCAGACATATGTAGCTCCTAATGCAGCTGTTTCAGATGAGCAGATTGATGAACTATGCGAAAAAATGTACCGGTATTCCATGAGACAGTGTGTTACGAAAGAAGAAATCTCACAGATAAAACAGCTTACAAAGCAGAATTTAATAAGTTGGGGATTTCTAATTAAGAGGGATGGAAAATATTATCCTACGAATGCATTTGTTCTGATGACAGATAATGTTCTTCCACAGGCAACAATTCAATGTGGTCTTTTTAAAGGTGTAAACCGCGATGTATTCATTGGCAGAAAGGAGTATGCAGGAGATATTGTCAATCAATTGGATGAAGCTTATGAATATGTTCTTCGAAATATTAATATGGGGGCGGAGATTGATGGGTTACATCGGCGGGATATTTATGAGTTACCTACGGATTGCATAAGAGAAATGATTTGTAATGCTGTTGTTCATGGAAGTTATCTGCATCCATCGAGTATTCAGTTAGCAATATATGATGACAGAGTAGAGGTGACTTCACCAGGAATGCTTTTTGGAAGTCTCAAAATTGAAGATATAAAACAGGGTATTTCCATTCCAAGAAATCGTGCTTTGGTTTATGCGTTTACGTATATGAAAATCATGGAACATTGGGGAAGCGGAATTCCTAAAATATCAGGCGATGTAAGGAAGAAGGGCTTAGAGAACCAGAACTGACAGAGATCGGCGGTAGTTTCCGTATAAATTTATACCGTTTTCCGGATAAGACCAGGGTTGGAAAAAGTACGGATAAAGTACGGATAAGTACGGATAAAGTACGGAAAAATACGGAAAACCTTACAGACTCACAGGTGAAAATATTGACATACCTTGAGGAAAATGAAAAAATCACGAATCGCGAAGTTCAACAGCTGCTGAATGTGAAGGATTCCAGAGCACTTAAAGTGCTAAGTGGCATGGTTGATGAGGGGATTTTGAAAAAGAAGGGAAAATTAAAAGGAAGTTATTATGTCATAAATAAAAACAGATAAAAAATGTTGTCCATTACTTGACTCACTCGTGAGCGGAAGCCCGACCATACAGGATGGGAAGCTGGCCGGGGCGGTGACCCATGTGTTTGTGCAGGATGCCAGCCGGGGGTATGGGATTTTGATTGAGAATATGTTGGAGCATTGAGGGTGAGGGAGGATAGAGTGGGCATATAGGTGCTGTGATCCTGCGTTCTTGGCTCTTATAAGCCTTTGTCCACTCTATCTTATGGAGTAAAAATTTTTGGTGTTTAGACGAAGTAGTGAGCGGATAGAAGAAGAGATGTAAGGGGAGCAAGATTTTGAACCATAATTTTGGTATACAAATACTTGATAATGTAAGTTACTATATTGGTGCGAATGCCAAGTGCACATGAAAAGCATAGGAGATTCGCACTTGGTTTTTAAGAAAAATTTGAGAAAAGAGAATAATTAGATATCATGGGTTGTAAAATGATTAAGAGAGTTGTATGATTTGTATAGAATATGTCTTGTATAAAAAAGAAAATTAGACATATTTGCAGTCAGCTTCCGCGAGGGGGCTGTGGATTGAAATACAAGAAGATTAAGGAGGATTAATGCATTGGCTAGGTCAGCTTCCGCGAGGGGGCTGTGGATTGAAATCGAATTGCTGTTTGTTAAGGCCACCTGTTTCAGAAGTCAGCTTCCGCGAGGGGGCTGTGGATTGAAATAAAGTTTTTCAGGAAACAATCTGCTAAGTATTCAGGTCAGCTTCCGCGAGGGGGCTGTGGATTGAAATACTAACAGAATACACCTATCAGAGGATTGATAAAGTCAGCTTCCGCGAGGGGGCTGTGGATTGAAATATTTTAAGAACAAACATGTTAAAACTGACAAAAAAGTCAGCTTCCGCGAGGGGGCTGTGGATTGAAATGCTAGAATATCTTTTAATATCCGATGTGACACTCGTCAGCTTCCGCGAGGGGGCTGTGGATTGAAATCTGTTGCATTATCAATAAATATAGGTGGAGAAGGGTCAGCTTCCGCGAGGGGGCTGTGGATTGAAATCTCTGCTCTCCTGTGCATTCTGACTTGTTAGGAGTCAGCTTCCGCGAGGGGGCTGTGGATTGAAATGACATTGCTCAGACGGAAATGGCGTTTGCCTACGTCAGCTTCCGCGAGGGGGCTGTGGATTGAAATTGCATCCGCGCTTATGCCTCCTATGACAATCCCAGTCAGCTTCCGCGAGGGGGCTGTGGATTGAAATCAGTTAATTTCAGAATGTTACCCAAATTATAAAGCGTCAGCTTCCGCAAGGAAGCTGTGGTGATAGAAATCCATTGTAATATTGATATCGCTGCGCCCTAAACGGTCAGCCCCAGCATAGGTTAATTCCAGCCGAATCAATTAAGTCATATAATATAAAAAATATTAAAACATCAGATGAAATCACTATTCTGATAAACCCGACTATCCTGTTTTTCCAGCGTACCGAATAAGTGATCGACATGCAAAAGAAATCAAAGAAATCAAATCACCCCAATACAAAAACCACATAGCCTCCCTCCGTTAATTATTCCAATACACCCATCTTCCCAAAATAACATCTCCAATTTTTCACAAAAAACAAAAACATCACTTCTACAATAAAGAAAACCAAACACACTCCCATTCCAATAACCCAAAAGTAATCACACGTTCAAACATCATATGCCTCAATTATCCATCACACTAAAAAGCATTCAACGATCATATACGGATCCTTCACCTATGTGGCAATGGAGCAAAAGAAATTTTTATTCAGAAGTGGCGCAGCCTGCCTCAGAATATCATATCCTTCAGCGGCCAGCGGATGTGAGGAATATCCTAGTGAAATTATGTCAAACAGAAATGGCAGGAGTTTATATCAATCATCAATCCGCCGATATAAGCTAGATTGAATCCCCCAAAAAGAAGAACATGCCACATCAGATCGTCCATCCACCTCTACACTAAAAAAACTCAGAACATCCCTTCGCACAAACACGAACCAATCTAACTTAATAACCCTAATTGTCACCTTATATCCAATCATTGAAATAAATATAACTCCCCCTCCTACGCGCGGGCTTCACGTACAAACTACCAATTTAATGATTTACCACAGTGAAATATTTTGCTAAAATATCCAGATTCATGTCACTTCCCGCTGCGACACATGAGGGACAAAGTATAAAAGGGTTACAAAATTACATGGTTTTTACGCGTAATTCACAAAGAAAATACAGCCCATGGGTATCTTGCTGATGCATGAATTTGAGGAATCCGGCAGAAAAAGACAAGGAGAAAATGTGCGTTGGATGCGTTCTATAATAGTGCATGATGAAATATGGGTTAATTAGTCGATTACTGGCGATTTATGACAAAATGTGTGTCGAAATGTGAAAATATGCTAAAAATATAGTGGTTATTTGTTACGGATTCGTTAACTTGCAAAACAATAACTTGCAAAATATAACCCTCAATGATACAATTATAATTCGACATGTGTCTAAAATTGCGACCACGAATCGTTGATATATGTTATGGGGAACATATATAATAAGATTCGCGAGGAGCTCAGGACGAATGATATGGATTTTTGTAAACCAGAAGGTCGAAAATCAACTAACACATATTTTAGCAGGTAGTTTAGCACAGGCAAACAATTTTAGGAGGTAAAAGGAAGTGGAAAAGCTGAATGTTGCGATTGTTGATGACAATCCGCTGATTCTGAATACTCTGGATGAGCTGATCAATGCTGAGGATGGATTATCCGTAATTGGTAAGGCAGATAATGGCGCTGATGCCATTGACATGATTGTGGATACAACGCCGGATATCGTGCTGTTGGATCTGGTAATGCCGAAAATTGACGGGATATCCGTGGTGGAAAAGGTAAAGAGCGAACATACATTTATGAAAAATCCTGCGTTTATCATTTTAAGTGCAGTAGGTGGAGAGCAGATGACAGAAGACGCGTTCAAAGCGGGAGCGAACTACTATTTGATGAAGCCGTTCGACAAAGAGATTCTGGTCAACAAGATCCGCCACATTGGAAAGCTGCCGGAAAAGCAGACCATGGGTAAGGTGGTGACAGCTCCCTTTGAACCGGGAGAGGAGTCACATATCACAAGAGAGGAATACATGAAGGAGCATTTGGAGACAGATATCACGAAAATGCTTCACGAGTTAGGGATTCCTGCTCATATCAAGGGGTATCAGTATTTAAGGGACGCAATCGCAATGTCTGTGGAGGACCAGGAAATGATGAGCTCTGTCACGAAGATCCTTTATCCGGCCATTGCAAAACGGAACCAGACAACGGCCAGCCGCGTGGAGAGGGCCATTCGTCATGCGATTGAAGTTGCCTGGGGAAGGGGAAAGATGGAAACCATTGATGAAGTATTCGGATATACGATCAGCACAGGAAAAGGCAAACCCACTAACTCTGAATTTATTGCGCTGATATCAGATAAAATACTTCTGGAATACAAAAAAATTTAAAGTAATTTAATCAGAAAGAACTTCCTAATTTCGGTAAAATACGGTATACTATATGGAAAGGCATAAGGAACCTGTTCGTCAGGAGAGGGAGGTTTGGATGAAGAAAATATTATTTGCAGCTTCAGAAGCAGTGCCGTTTATCAAGACAGGAGGACTGGCAGATGTAGTTGGCTCTCTGCCTAAGTGCTTTGACAAAGAGTTTTTTGATGTAAGGGTTATAATCCCCAAGTACCTGTGTATCAAGCAGGAGTGGCGTGACCGTATGGAATATGTGAATCACTTCTATATGGACTATCTGGGACAGAGCCGCTATGTAGGGATTCTTAAATATGAGCATGAAGGCGTCACTTTCTATTTTATTGACAATGAGAGCTATTTCAACGGACCTAAACCTTACGGTGACTGGTACTGGGATCTGGAAAAGTTCTGCTTCTTCTGCCGGGCGGCCCTGTCGGCCTTGCCGGTCATTGGTTTTCAGCCGGATGTGGTGCATTGCCATGACTGGCAGACTGGTCTGATTCCTGTACTTCTTAAGGACAGATTCCACGAGGGAGATTTTTTCCGGGATATGAAGTCGGTCATCACGATCCACAACCTGAAGTTCCAGGGAGTATGGGATGTGAAGACTATTCAGCGCTTTACAGGATTGCCGGATTACTATTTTGCACCGGATAAGCTGGAGGCATACAAAGATGGTAACCTGCTGAAAGGCGGAATCGTATTTGCGGATGCTATCACTACAGTGAGCAGCACCTATGCGGAAGAGATCAAGATGCCGTTTTACGGTGAGGGTCTGGACGGCCTGATGAGAGCCAGGGCAGACAGTCTCAGGGGGATTGTGAACGGAATTGATTATGACGAGTTCAACCCGGAGACGGATCCGCATATTTTCCAGAACTATAATGCCAAGAATTTCCGTAAGGAAAAAGCAAAGAATAAAAAGGCGCTTCAGGATGAACTTGGCTTGCCTGTAGATGAGAAGAAGTTTATGATCGGTATTGTATCACGTCTTACGGATCAGAAGGGATTGGACCTGATACAGTGCGTGATGGATGAACTGTGCAGCGAGGATCTGCAGCTGGTGGTGCTGGGAACGGGTGATGAGCGGTATGAGAATATGTTCCGTCATTACGATTGGAAGTATCACGACAGGGTGTCTGCCCAGATTTATTATTCAGAGCCCTTGTCCCATAAGATTTATGCAGCATGCGATGCGTTCCTGATGCCGTCTCTGTTCGAGCCATGCGGTCTGAGCCAGCTTATGTCGCTGCGCTATGGCACGGTGCCCATTGTCAGGGAAACAGGCGGTCTAAAGGACACTGTGGAACCTTACAATGAGTACGAGGGAGCGGGAACCGGATTCTCCTTTGCTAATTATAACGCCCACGAGATGCTGGGCAGTGTGCGCTATGCGAAGTATATCTACTCCAGCAAGCGCCGTGAGTGGAATAAGATCATTGACAGGGCCATGGCCAGGGATTTCTCCTGGGGGGCATCTGCCGCTAAGTATCAGGAACTTTACGATTGGCTGATTGGATATTGACAGAGGACCTGGAATATCAGATAATATATCTGATAAAGGAAGAAAGGTGTGATGCCCATGGAGCCATCAGGGTTATATGAATACACAAGTGATCAGGAATATATGGAGTGTGTGAAGGATATTTTGGAACATCCTGTATTCCAGTCTATGGACCAGTATATACAGCATGGGACAACGACCTGCAAGACCCATTGTATACAGGTTTCATATCTTGGATATAAGTTCTGTAAAAGGTTTGGAGGAAATTGGAGAAGCGCTGCGAGAGCAGGGCTTCTCCATGATTTGTTTTTATACGACTGGCATACCCATGCCAGGGAGACGGGGAAGCATTTTCATGGATTCACCCATCCCAGAGAAGCACTCCGCAATGCGGACAGATATTTTAATCTGTCATGGGAGGAGGAGACGATCATTCTCCGTCATATGTGGCCCCTGACACCGGTACCTCCGGTAACAAAGGCCGGGTATGCAATTACCTGTGCGGATAAACTATGCAGTACGCTGGAGACAACGGCCCGGTTTAAGCGCTGGCTCATGATGTGCTTTTTTGCACAGCCGGCCAGACGTTAACGAAAGGGGAAAGAGAAGAGCGATATGAATGTTTGGACACAAATGCTGGGCAACCAGATTCTTGTCAGCGCAGTAATGGGATGGGTGGTTGCCCAGTTCCTTAAGACACTGATCGACTTTTTGCTGAATAAAAGCTTTAATGCGGAGCGGCTGGTGGGATCAGGCGGTATGCCAAGTTCCCATTCCGCCACGGTTTGCGGTATGACGACCGCGGCCATGCTGAGATATGGGGTTGGTTCCTTTGAGTTTGCCGTGTCATTTGTGGTATCTATGGTTGTTATGTATGACGCCATCGGGGTGCGCCGGGAGACTGGTAAGCAGGCCAAACTTCTCAATTCCATCCTGATGGAAAATCCGCTGAAGCTGAATGCGGAGGTGCTTCAGGAAAAACTTAAGGAGTATGTGGGACATACCCCGCTGCAGGTTATGGCAGGTGCGATATTGGGAATTCTGCTTGCACTTGCAATGGATCCTTACTTTTAATGTGTTGGGGGAGACGTCACATTAGACAGGAAGGACAGAAGATAGCATGAATATTTACAGCTTCATTAACTGGTTTTTTCTATATAGTTTTCTTGGATATCTGCTGGAATGCGTTGTCCTCAGTGTTGAATATAAACGGCCTGTGGTGGACCGTGGCTTTGGCCATGGCCCCTTTTGCATCATATACGGTTTTGGTGCTCTTGGGGCATGTATGCTGTTAAAGCCTGTGTCAGGAAGGCCCGTAGAACTTTATACGGCATCCATGGCCATGGCCACCACGATGGAATTGGTGACAGCCAATATCATGGTACGCCTGTTCGGTGCGTTCTGGTGGGATTACAGCCACAAGGCATTTAATTACAGGGGCATGGTTTGCCTGGAGAGCAGCCTGGCCTGGGGGTTATTGGGGCTGTTTTTCTTCTATTTTCTGGATCACTGGGTACGTTCCCTGGTGTTTAGCATACCTGGAAATTTGGGCAGTATGTTAGCGGTTGGCCTGACTGTGTTTTACCTGGTGGATTTTATCCATTGCCTGCGTCTGCGCATGGGCGGTATGGAAGAAGAGGAAAGGGCGATCGGCCGCCTGAAGATATATTAGTATTAAAGATATATTTGCACTAAATAGTACTAAAGCTCTATTAGCATTTTGGTTTTCTGCGTATTTTATATCTGGCGGACATTTAAAGGAGAATGACATGAATGGAAATGAGAACTGGGGCGGATACCGGGTTATACTGGCGTCCGCCTCTCCCAGGAGAAAAGAACTTCTGAACCAGATTGGGATCGAACCTGAGATAAGGCCGAGCCATATGGCGGAGGAAACCGGTGAACGAAAGCCGGACCGGGTGGTGATGGAACTGTCCAGACAAAAGGCAGAAGACATAGCTGCAGAATACGGGGCAGGAACCATGGTCATTGGTGCGGATACCGTGGTGGCTGTGGGAAGTGAGATCCTTGGTAAGCCCGGGACCCCCATGAAGGCCTATGAGATGATTGAGAAACTCCAGGGCCGGACCCATCAGGTATATACCGGTGTAACGGTGCTGCTGTGCCAGGGCGGGGGGATGACCCATGGTATTACCTTTGCGGAAAAGACGGATGTCCATGTATATCCCATGACGCCCATGGAGATCAGTGAATATGCAGGATGTCCGGAACCGCTAGACAAAGCCGGAGCATATGGCATACAGGGCCGGTTTGCAGCTTATATAAAAGGAATTGACGGGGACTACGCCAATGTGGTGGGCCTACCTCTTGGCAGGCTTAACCAGGAGATTAAAGGACTTTTGGAGGATAGGGAAGATGATTAAGCTCATTGTATCAGATGTGGATGGAACACTTGTACAGGACGGCTCGCCCAGTGTAAACCCTCAGGTATTTGATACCATTCTTAAGCTGCGTGAAAAGGGAATCCAGTTTGTCATTGCCAGCGGAAGACCATGGGCCAGTGTGGAGCATGCTTTTGAACCTGTGAAAAAAAAGATTTTTTATGTTGCTAATAATGGGGCATATGTGGGATGCTGTGGAAGAAGCCTTTATGTATATTCCATAGAGCCGGAGATCGTTCACCGTATTATCAGGAAGGTGCGCCGGTATCCGGATCTGGAAGTGGTTTATGCAGGTGCCAATGGAGATTATATAGAATCCCCCAATGAGGAGTTGTTCAGGTGGCTTACCGAGAGCTATAAATTCAACCTGACCAGGGTAGATGACCTTCTGGAGCTGGATGAGCCCTGTGTGAAGGTTTCTATTTATAAGCCGGAGGGAATCGAAGCAGCCACCAAAGATATTTACGAAGAGTTTAAGGATGAGTTAAAGGTAGCATGTGCAGGCGATATGTGGATGGACTGCATGGCTAAGGGTGTGAACAAAGGAAAGGCCATTGAGACGATCCAGGATAGTTTGGGGATCAAACCTGAGGAAACTATGGCATTTGGTGACCAGCTGAATGATATTGAGATGCTGGGCCGGGCATATTACAGTTTTGCTGTGGCAAATGCAAGGGAAGAAGTGAGGAAAGCAGCCAGGTTCCAGGCTGACAGCAATGAGAATGACGGTGTCCTCAAGATTTTAAGACATCTGCTGTGAAAGGAGTTCTTTATTGGACGGAAGTAAGATCAACAGAATACGGGGGATGAGAGGAAAAGCTGTTGCTGTAATGATTGCAGTCTGTATGGCGGTTATGCTGCCTGCCGCAGGCTGCTCCAAAAAGGCTGCGTCTTCCAACGGTGTTAAGACCGTGGAAAAGGATTATACCAAAGGACAGATCATGGTCATAGCAGCCACTGAGCGGAACCGTTATCAAAACATATATACCAGTGAACTGTGGTCCGTAAAAGCGGACGACAGTGGTGTCACCTTTGAGGACAAGCTGATCGATCAGATTGAGCAGTTCCTCATTGAACTGGCTACCACGAATATGATGGCGGACGAACAGGGAGTGGAATTGTCAGGTCAGGAAAAGGATTCCCTCAAGACCTTGTCAAAGGAATACTACCGCAGTCTGTCAGACCAGGATAAGGACTATATAGATGTATCAGAGAGTGAAATATATGACTTATATTGTGAATATTACAGAGCAGATAAGCTGGTTGGGGAACTGACCAGGAATGAAAATCTGGAGGTCAGTGACGCGGAGGCAAAGGTGATCCAGGTTCAGCAGATTGAACTGGATACCAGGGAGAGGGCGGAGGATATCCTGTCTCAGGTCCGGCAGGAAAATGCGGACTTTTTTTCCATTGCTACACGAAGCTCCAAGGATGCTCAGATTTTATATACCATGGAATGGAATGACCATCTGGACAGCAGGCAGGAGGCAGCATTTGCTCTGGAGCAGGATGAGATCAGCGGCATTGTGGAGCAGGACGGAAAGTATTATATTTTCAAGTGTACCAATGCATATGATGAGGAAGCGACTGCTGCTAGGAAGAGTATGCTGGCCCAGGATAAAAAGACCAGGGCATTTCTGGCCATCTATGAACCGTTTGTACGGGAACATGCAGTAAAGCTTAAGGATGACCTGCGTGAGGTGGTGGATTTTTCCGGTGGACAGGGTTGTGTGACAGACAGCTTTTTCCAACTATATCACAGTTATTTTACTAAATGATCGAAAGCTGCCGGCTGAATAATGATAACAGCCGGCAGCTTTTTTGCTATGGAAAAGTCCGGCATTTTATGAAATCGATTATTATATATGATAATAATAGGTAATAAGAAAAGCCGTGGACATGCATTTTGAACCCACATTGGAGTTTCACAGGATTGCAAAAACAAACGGGATCAGTGTGATTGGTGCTACCCATTATTCAACTGAGAGATTTGCATGTATTGCCATGGCGGAATATTTCCAAAAACTAGGACTTGAAGCTGTATTTTTAGAAGGAACATACTATCTGAACGATTTATGAGGTCTTTTTCTGTCACAGATGTGGAAAACTGCTGTCTAATAATAGAGAGGTGGGTGTTGAATTTTATTCAGCTGTAAAACAGTATAAACAGCAGAGAGCAGGAAAGGACAAGAATATGAGAAGAGATGAAAATGAAATTCGTGTATTAATTGATGAGGCAATCGCTGGAAACAATCGATCTCTTGAGAAATTGCTGGATAGTGTGCAGGATATTGTGTTTAATTTGTCGCTGCGCATGCTGGGCACGGTCCAGGATGCAGAGGATGCGGCCCAGGAGATATTGATCCGAATCATGACCCATTTGTCTTCCTTTCGCAGGGAGAGTTCCTTTCGTACATGGGTGTACAGGCTGGCGGTCAATTATCTGAAAAATTATAAGAGGTCTATGTTTGCCGGTCAGCCGCTGGATTTTGAGTATTATGGAAATGACATCCGTTATGCGGATATGGGAAGTATTGATGACCTGGTGGATGATATCAGCAGAGAAACACTTGCTGAAGAGTTAAAAATGTGCTGTACCAATGTAATGCTCCAGTGCCTGGACCCGGAAAGCAGATGTATTTTTATTTTTGGAACGATGTTTAAGCTTGACAGCCATACGGCCGGAGAAATCTTAGATCTGACTCCGGAGAATTACCGCAAAAAGCTTTCAAGAATACGGAAAAAGGTAGCGGCTTTTCTGGATGTTCACTGTGGTCTAACGGAAAAAGGTATCTGTTCCTGCAGCAGGCGGGTCAATTATGCCATTTCTCAGAGGCGGATCAACCCGGAAAAATTAGATTATCTTAAGCTTCAGACAATGGACCAGGAAGTTTCAAAAGAGTTTATGGATGAGATGGAAAAACTGGATGCATTAGCCCTTACCTTTGAAATGCTGCCCAGCTATCAGTCGCCGGTGCGGGCGCAGGATGTGGTCTGTAAGATTTTGCAGTCAGCCTCATTTAAAAAGATTCAGGAACTTTAGGGGGAGCTGCAATGAAAAACAGTATGATTTCCTATCTTTCAGATTTGGAGCAGAATAATGATCGCCAATGGTATCATGGCCACAAAGAGGAGAAACGGGCAGCTGTCAAGGAGTTTGAGGATCTGATTCAGGCCCTTATACTTGAAATCGGAACATGGGATAGAACCGCACTTCACAATGAACCACGAAATTTGATATTTAAACTGAACAGGGATACCAGGTTCAGCGCGGATAAGCAGCCTTATCATCCTGTGTTCCGGTGCCATATTGCGGCTACAGGTAAATTGCCTGTTCCGGTAGGTTATTTTCTTTACATATCGCCGGAGAAAGTCATTTTTGGGAGGAGGGCTGTTTGCAGATATGTTCAAGGACGTCACATACCGCATCAGGGAATACATACACGGGCATGAGGAGGAGTTTTTGGGCATAGTGGAATCACCGGAATTTACTGCACATTTCAGGATTATGGGAACATCGTTGAAAAATGTACCCAAAGGATATCCTTCTGATTGTCCGGCTGCAGAATATCTAAAATATAAAAGCTGGTTTGTTGAATATCACCTGAAGGACGGCGTGTTTGATGATTTAGAAAGGTCTGTAAAGATTCCAGGGGAAATGTACCTGCTGATAAAGCCATTTAATGATTTTCTGAACAGGGCACTGGATGGGTTTGTCATGCCGGATAGGCCGATATAGGGGGAAGTACGCTGTCAGCGTTATCTTAGAGCGATGGATGTACAGGATACAGCCGGGTTATCTTTTTATGGATAACCCGGTTGTTCACCATGGCGATCGATCAGCCGATCAGCAGAAACTTACCATTCATGGATGACAGCAGCCATGGAAGATAACTGTAGCCATAGAAGATAATTGCATCCAGATTACGGAGCTACGTTGCCCAACCGCATAACAATAAGGGAAACATTGCTGAAAATAAATCCTGCTTCATCTACCACTACGCGAAGGGTTACAGGCGGTGCGGTAACCGTGAATGGTACTGTAAATGCAAGGGTGGCTGTTTCATTTGAAAAAGTAAAGGTATGTCTTGCTATGGCTCCGAGAACAGATACACCGTCAGCTTCCAGCCTGACTGTTACCGTGGTGGGAATGGTTATGCAGGCGCCCACTGTTACTGTGGAATGGAAGGCTGCCTGATAAACTCCAGCCTCACTGATAATGATATCGGTAGAACCGGCCTGCTGGCTAATGGACTCGCCGGACAGGAGAGGTGCATCATGAAACGTCAATGCACCGCCAGGTGTTGAATCCTGGTAAGTGGGGTCAACAGTTGCAAGTACGTCAAGAGTTGCATCCGCACCGGTAGCACCTGTGGCACCGGTAGCACCTGTGGCACCGGTAGCGCCAGTGGCGCCGGTAGCACCTGTGGTGCCGGTAGCACCTGTGGCGCCGGTAGCACCGGTTGCACCCTGGATGCCCTGAGGTCCTTGGGGACCGGTAGGTCCGGCAACACCCTGTATACCCTGAGCGCCCGTAGCGCCAGTGGCTCCAGTAGCCCCTTGGATGCCCTGAGGCCCGGTGGCACCGGTAGGCCCGGCAACGCCCTGAATACCCTGAGGTCCGGTAGGTCCGGCAACGCCCTGTATACCCTGAGCACCCGTAGCGCCAGTAGCACCGGCAGCACCGGTAGGTCCCTGGATGCCCTGAGGCCCGGTGGCACCGGTAGGTCCGGCAACACCCTGGATGCCCTGAGGCCCGGTAGCCCCGGTAGGTCCGGCGATACCCTGTATACCCTGAGCGCCGGTAGCGCCGGTAGCACCCGTGGCGCCCGTAGCACCGGCAGCGCCAGTGGCACCGGCAGCACCTGTAGCTCCCTGGATGCCCTGCGGTCCCTGAGGCCCGGTGGCACCGGTAGGTCCGGCAACACCCTGTATACCCTGAGCGCCCGTAGCACCGGCAGCACCCGTGGCACCGGCAGCACCTGTAGCTCCCTGGATGCCCTGCGGTCCCTGAGGCCCGGTAGCACCGGTAGGTCCGGCAACACCCTGTATACCCTGAGCACCTGTGGCTCCGGTAGCACCGGCAGGTCCCATGGCTCCAGTATTACCGGTAGGCCCGGCAGGCCCGGTAGCCCCACGAGGAATAATAAAGTCCAGGACATGGTCAGGTCCGCCGGTTATATCGATCACTTCGGCCGGTTCACCTGGATTTCCGGTGATTGTATTACGGATGGTGATAGTTTCACTGGTACCAGTGGCTCCGGTAGCGCCAGTGGCACCGGCTGTGCCGGTTATTCCTCTAGGTCCCTGAGGTCCGGTAGGTCCGGTAGCTCCGGTAGAACCTGTATTTCCATTTACACCCTGTGCACCTGTTGGTCCGACCGGTCCTGTTGGCCCCACATAACCTTGTGGTCCCATGGCTCCTGTGGGCCCTACTGGTCCCTGGATTCCGGGGCATCCTCTCGGCCCAACGGGTCCCATAGGTCCTCTTGGCCCAGTTGCTCCCATGGGTCCTCTTGGTCCCTCTGGTCCCATAGGTCCCCTTGGACCTGTTGGTCCTCTATTTGGACAGCATCCTGGATTCGGGCATGGATTGCAGCATCTGCAATCGCAGTTACATCTGCAGTTGTCAGGACAATCACAGCTGTCAGGACATCTACAGTTATCGGGACATTTGCATCTGTCAGGGCATTTGCATCTGTCAGGGCATTTGCAGTTATCGGGGCATTTGCATCTATCGGAGCATTTGCAGTTATCAGGGCATTTACAGTTTCCAGAGCATTTGCGATCCCCGGGACACCTGGATTCTCCCATACATCCGGATGAAGTATTAAAGTCATTTTCAAATGGTTGACGGTTCGTATTATCATGCATATTTATATTATCGGGATAATTATAATACATTTCTCCCCCTCCTTTTGGGTAATAGGAATGTTGCAAGGCAAGTTAATGGATAAGCTTTTATGGAGTGATGTTTGTTACCGGTTTTTTATCTAAAAGACCTCTGGTTTGGCCTCGGATAATGTGGGAGGAGAAGTGGTGGCGGCTCCTCTGCTTTCTATGAGCAGGTAATACCTGTATCAGCACGGTTCCGGAACTGCAGGAGAATCGAACCTGCTGAACCGGAATTTCATTTCTGTTGGCAACACGTGTGTGAAAAAGGGCCATGATAAAGTCTGGATTGTAATGTATCTTTTGTATTTTAAACACTTAAATTTCATATCCATAAATGGAATACCTCCGGCTCTGTTGGTGAACTGATCCAATGGAACCAGAAAGAGCCGTATTTCATCTGTGTATAATATTGTTTTCATCCGATTTCGGATGGTTTTGGTTTATTTTGATATGATTTCGGCTTTGCAGGCAGAAACAAAGGTTGGATCATTGTTATTGGGACCAACGAGAACTAACATACCGAATTCATTTATTAAAACAGTCCCCTGTGCAACGGTCTGACCGCCGGCTTTGATATCTACACCGCTGGTTCCGACTGGCAGATATGCCCGTATTGCATTTTGACAATCTGCACCACATCCAATTGGTAGAGGTTCTGGAGCAGGAAGATAAGTGATGCTGTTGTTGTAAGTTGAACTGGTGATTCGTATAGCCGTAATCCGGCAGATTGACACCGCTTCCTGGGGAACCCCCTGGCTATTCACCAATTGGAACAGACCGGCGTTGGGATTGGTATTGGGGGCGGGTAAAAGTGAACCCGGACGTCCGCTGACATTGTTGCCGCTTTCCATGGCAACAATAATCGTATCATTGGGGTAAAGGCTGATGATCTGCCGGATCAGATTTCTCATCTGTTCAACGCAGAAGCATTCTACAGCATTGCCGGCAGCCCCCGTAGCCCCCGTGGCTCCCGTAGCTCCAGCAGCCCCCGTGGCCCCAGTAGCCCCCGTGGCGCCTGTGGCTCCCGTAGCGCCCGTGGCCCCCGTAGCTCCAGCAGCCCCCGTGGCCCCAGTAGCGCCGGTAGCCCCAGTGGCCCCTGTAGGTCCGGTAGGACCAATCGGACCCTGGTTACCTTGAGAACCTGTGGCCCCGGTAGTCCCAGCCGGTCCTTGAATCCCTTGAGCCCCGGTAGCCCCAGTGGCGCCTGTGGCCCCAGCAGGTCCGGTAGCCCCAGCAGGCCCCTGTATGCCCTGAACTCCCTGAGCGCCGGTAGCGCCCGTAGCGCCGGCCGGTCCCTGGATGCCCTGAATTCCCTGAGCTCCTGTGGCTCCGGTAGCGCCGGTAGCACCCGCAGCCCCGGCCGGTCCCTGTATGCCCTGCGGTCCCTGAACTCCCGTTGCACCTGTGGCTCCGGTAGCACCTGTGGCACCGGCAGCACCCGTAGCGCCGGCTGGTCCCTGGATGCCCTGCGGTCCCTGAATCCCCTGAATGCCTGTTACACCTGTGGGCCCCTGGATGCCCTGCGGCCCCTGAAGCCCGGTTGGTCCGGTAGCGCCGGTAAGACCGGCCGGTCCCTGTATTCCCTGTGGCCCCTGTGGTCCTGCGGGGCCAGTGGCGCCGTTAAATCCTCGCGGCCCCATAGGCCCGGTTGGTCCGGTGGGCCCTACATAACCCTGTGGTCCCATGGCACCGGTAGCGCCTGTGGGTCCCTGGATTCCGGGGCAGCCTCTGGGGCCTTGAGGCCCGGTTGGTCCAGTAGGACCCCTGCCATTACAGCAGCAGTCGCAACAGTCACAATCACAGCCGCATCCACAGCCTGAGCCTGCCAAACGGCTGCCCTCAGTGGTGCCGCAGCCTGGACGGCGCTGTTCCATGTTCATGGAATCGCTGCGGCTGTCCATATGATAGTCTGGATATGGGTTCATTCCTTGTGGAAAATCATAATACATAACAACCTCTCCTTGCTTTATTATCTGGAAGCATCTGCTTCCGTTCAATGTTTTAAGATGCGTTCAAAATATGCCTGATTCTGCTTTACGGCCTCATGATCCGGTTTTAGATTCCGGGCTTTTTTGTGATAGTAGTAGGCCCGTTTGGGATCACCCAGCTTGTCATAGCAGACACATAGCTGAATGGCAGGAAGAAAGCCATAACAATCTTTTTGGACAAAAGCTCCTGAGCGTTCATCCGGACTGCATGCCAGGGCTTGGCTGTACCAGTAGACGGCTTCCCGTAAGGTTCCGTTTTCCAGTTTAAGACGTCCCATTTCGCAGCACGCTTCCGCCCGGGGAATGTCATAGACGAAGCTTTTAGTAAGAGCCATCATGGCATGTTCCCGCTGCCCCGTCCTGTCATAACAATAGGACAGGTGAAGGCATGCATCGATCTTATTTTCAATCCATCCGTCCGGTTCCCTGAGAAAGTTCTCAAGTACTTGGATGGCATCGGAAAAACGTTCATGGTAATACAGCTCCCGGGCGTAATAAAACTGGTGTCTGGGTTCCAGTTTTTCTCCTTCCTTTAGCATGGTCTCGTAAATCCTCAGATTGCGGTCCCTGTCGCCGGTGCCCTCCTTTTTATGCTGTATTTCTATATCGGAATACAGGATATTGCCTCCCGGAGTCACGGCCTCATGGACCCTTCCCTGCCACAGAAATCCCCGGTGGTTCTTAAGGATCCGCTCTCTATAGTAGGAAAATGTAGTCCTGCCTTTGGAGTCAAAACCTGTGGCGTATCTCATCATCACCACATCAGTGGACGGATCCAGACTTTCTTTTAACTTAATAAGTTGTTTTACAGTCTCCGGACTTACCGTATCATCGGCATCCAGCCACATCCAGTAATCCATGGATGCCTTTTCGCAGGCCGCATTTCTGGCTGCGGCAAAATCATCTTTCCAGGGAAAATCATAGACTTCCTGGGTATAACGGCGTGCAATCTCTTTTGTCCTGTCAGTGGATCCGGTATCCATAATGATGATCTGGTCTGCTGCCAGGGACATGGGCTTTAGAATTCGCTCCAGCACTGCCTCTTCATTTTTAACAATCATACAAAGACTTAAGGTAATCAAGAAATAATCCCCCTGTACTAAACTGTTTATCTGACCGGGCTTTGGAATATGGGTGGATCTTGGATTGATGGTCTTCCGGCCCGATACTGATCTGCATCAATAACCGAAGTGCGGCGTCTATTGCCCCTGATGGGATATTCCCTGGCTTTTGGCCCGGTCCGTGAGACGGACATGGGATTGGATTCGGATATGCCTTGGGCGGTTCAGGCGCTTTATTTACGGTTATTTACGCAACTCAGTACTAGTAATACTATATGAAAATGGAACAAGTTTGGTGTATGGGAAAATGGACAGTAAATTCCCTGAACTGAGGATCGGAAAGGAGATTTCAATCATCGGTGTTTTGTGGTATGATAGAGTGAGAACAAGGACAAAGGAGGAATTTCTTATGAGAAGGAGATGGGAAGGGGCCGCTGTCGCCGGTCTGGCTCTGGTGGTTGCAATGTCCATGTCCCTGGTCAGTTTCGCGAAAGAAGAACGGACAAAAGTGGGGACCATTGGGCTTACGTTCGCTTCCGACATACAGGCAGGGGAATCAGGCGGAACGGTGGATGTTACGCTGGACAGTGGGGAATGCTCCATTGAAAGCGTGGATATTGTAAATGAAGGAGATTACTGGATCGGTGGTGACAAGCCAAAGGTGGAGATATGGCTGTCGGCGGATTCTGATTACTACTTTTCCAAATCAGGCAAGAATGCATTTAAATTTGACGGGGATAAGGTAAAGTATGTGTCCAGTTCTGTTAAGAGCGACAAATCCGAGATGGTGCTCACCGTTACCCTGGAAAAGCTGGATGAGGATGATGAGGATCTGGATGTGGACGGACTGATCTGGGATGAGGACAACGGAATCGCCCACTGGGATCACCTGGATCTGGCAAAGACATATAAGGTACGTCTGTGCCGCAGAGGGAACAGCAGCTCTGATGATGGGATCGGAACTGTCTACACAGTGAAGGAGAACAGCTTTGATTTCTCGGGTAAGTTTCCCAGAACAGGCACCTATTACTTTAAGGTAAGAGCCATTGACGCAAGGAATCATGCAGGGGACTGGGAGGAGTCATCTTATATTGAGATAACCGACCAGGACCTGGTAAGGCTGAATGGACAGTGGATGAGGGATGACAGAGGCTGGTGGTATGTAAATACGGACGGAAGTTATACAAAGAACAACTGGCAGTATATCCATTCCAAATGGTACTTTTTTGACGAGGAAGGTTATATGAGGACCGGATGGATCTCCTGGGGAGATAAGCAGTATTACTGTGATGAAAACGGAGCCATGCTCTCCAGCACGGTCACACCGGACGGATTTACGGTTGGTGCAGACGGAGCCAGGGCCAACTGATGGAACCGGGACCAACTAACGGAGCCAGGGCCAACTGACAGGGCAGTCAGGTAAAACTCCGCCATAAAGCCCATAAACCATACATAAAATGCTAAAAAATGGCTATCCTTATATCAATGATAAGATTGATATGAGGAGGTCATTTTTTATGTTGAACGAGCTGGAGATAGAGGCGGTTACAGGCCGCGAGATACTGGATTCCAGGGGGAATCCTACAGTAGAGGTGGAGGTATGCCTGGCGGGCGGAGCCACAGGACGGGCTGCAGTTCCCTCCGGCGCATCTACAGGAAAATTTGAGGCAGTGGAACTGCGTGATGGCGGGGAACGGTATAACGGCCAGGGTGTAAAAACGGCAGTGGAGCATGTGAATTCAGTGCTGAGCGAGGTAGTGCTTTTTGAGAGTGCACTGGACCAGAGAAGGCTGGACCAAATGCTTTTAGATGCAGACGGCACGGAGAATAAAGGAAAATTAGGGGCGAACGCCATACTGGGCGTATCCATGGCAGTGGCCAGAGCGGCTGCCAATGGCCTTCATATGCCTCTCTACCGCTATCTGGGAGGAATACATGCATCCCAGCTTCCTATTCCCATGATGAATATCCTGAATGGAGGAAAACATGCCGATAATACAGTGGATCTTCAGGAATTTATGATCATGCCATATGGAGCCTGCTGCTTTTCAGAGAGACTGAGGATGTGTGCAGAGGTCTATCATACCCTGAAAAAACTCTTAAAGGAAGATGGCTACAGTACCGGCGTGGGCGATGAGGGCGGATTTGCACCCGATCTTAAGAACTCTGAGGAAGTGCTGGAATACCTGGTCAAGGCCATGGAAAAGAACGGGTTAAAGCCGGGCACGGACATGAAGATCGCCATTGACGCAGCCGCCAGTGAACTCTATGATGAGGCATCGGGAATGTATCTGTTCCCGGGAGAGAGCCGGATGGCAGGCAGGCAGATACGCCGCAGTGCAAGTGAGATGGTGGAGTACTACAGAGGCCTTGTGGAACGTTTCCCTATCTGCTCCATTGAGGACGGCTTGGAGGAAGAGGACTGGGAGGGCTGGAAAATGCTGAACAGGGAGCTTGGAAACCGTATTCAGCTGGTGGGTGACGATCTGTTTGTTACCAACACAAAACGACTGGCTAAAGGGATAGAGATGGAAGCCGGAAATGCCATTCTGGTGAAAGTGAATCAGATTGGTACCCTGACGGAGAGTTTTGAGGCTATTGAGATGGCAAAACGGGCCGGATTTGGCACCATTATTTCCCACCGCTCCGGTGAGACGGAGGATTCTATTATTGCAGATATCGCGGTGGCAGTGAATGCGGGACAGATCAAGACAGGAGCGCCATGCCGCTCCGACCGTGTGGCCAAGTACAACCAGCTGCTGCGCATTGAGGAAAACCTTACCCTCGAAGTCTGACCAGCGCATGTTTTTGCAGATGATCTTTTGCCGGCCCTACACAGATTGGATCAATGTACACAACCTGTGTGCCTCACAAATTTGTGCACAGCTGACAAGAGATCATCTCGCAGATTTAAGTGCCAGAAGACTCCGGGAGTACACGATAATGTAAAACCGGTTGTTTTACCCATGTAAATCTTGACAAAGGAGAAATCTGGGGTATGATGAAATAAGAAAAAATACAGCATGGGTTAAGGAGATAAAGCATGAGAGAACTGTTATTCATCGAACCGGTATTTAAGGAAGCCATCTGGGGCGGAAGCCGTCTTAAGGAAGTGTATAACTATGATATCCCCAGCGACCATACGGGAGAGTGCTGGGCGATCAGTGCCCACAGAAGCGGTGACTGTAAAGTGGCATCCGGTACCTATGCAGGACGTACATTGAGCTCACTTTGGAAGGGACAAAGGGAACTGTTTGGCAAAGCAGCTGATTCCTGTGAGGAATTTCCTCTTCTTGTAAAGATCATAGATGCCAGGGAGGACCTAAGCATCCAGGTCCATCCGGATAATACATATGCGGCAGAGCATGAGAACGGCTCCCTTGGCAAGATGGAATGCTGGTATATCCTGGACTGTGATGAGGATGGAACCATTGTCATAGGCCACCACGCAAAGGACAGGGAGGAACTGGCACAGATGATCGGGGAAGGGAGATGGAATGAGTTCATCCGCCAGGTCCCTGTTAAGAAGGGGGATTTCTTCCAGATCGATCCGGGATGCGTCCATGCCATCAAGGGCGGAACGCTGATACTGGAGACCCAGCAGAGCAGTGATATTACATACCGTGTCTATGATTATGACAGACTTTCCAATGGAAAGCCCAGACAGCTCCATGTAAAGCAGAGCATTGATGTGATCCAGGCCCCGTTTGTGGAGAACAGGGACCAGCAGCCTGTGCTTACGGCTGACACAGACAACGGTAAGAAATATCACCTGGTCACCTGCGCTTATTATACAGTGGACAAGGTGGAGGTGACAGGACACTGGGAGGAGGATTTTGGCAGCAGCTTCGCCAATGTGAGCATCCTGGAGGGAGAGGGCACGGTGGACGGCATCTCGGTTGCAAAGGGAAGCCATTTTATTGTACCTGCAGGATATGGGACCGTGGAATTTAAGGGCAGGATAACATTCATCTCATCCCAGGCCGTATAGGAAATGGTCACAAAAATGGGAAAACAGGTTGTGTTTTTGGACAAAGTATGATAAGATATCTTTGTTTGACTATAAGAAAATGGAGAGGTGCACACGAATGTCAGTTATTCAGATTATTTTATCAATCATATATGTAATTCTTGGTGTTGCGATATCAGTGGTTATCCTGATGCAGGAGGGCAAGTCCAATGGTCTTGGAAGTGCGATCGGCGGTATCTCTACTGACAGTTACTGGAGCAAGAACAGAGGCCGTTCTATGGAAGGTGCCCTGGAGCATTTTACCAGGTACGGAGCCATTGTATTTATGGTAATTACCATTATCCTGAATATCCTGTTAAAGATTCAGGGATAATAAGAGAACAGAAGCGAACGTGACCAAAACACCCTTGTATTCATATAAGGGTGTTTTATTGCTTTATGCTGTATCGAACATGTGGACAGGCTGGGATTGCTGACAGCATTTTATGCGCTTGATGGCTGGCATGCCATAAGCGGCAGGTAAGAGAGGTTATATGGAAAAGGAAATATTGGAACAGCGCAAACAGATACTCACGGAACTTATGGATGATAAGGCCTATGTGCCTATGAAGGCAAAGGAACTGGCCATTCTCCTGAATATCCCAAAATCACAGCGGGATGAGCTGACAGAGGTGCTGGACGCCCTGGTGGCCGAAGGAAAGATCGGTGTGTCGAAAAAGGGAAAATACGGAAAGCCTGAGACATTTTCCATTAACGGCATTTTTTTCGGGCATCCCAAGGGCTTTGGCTTTGTGACAGTGGACGGCATGGAACAGGATATATTCATACCCGAGGACCGCACCGGTGCAGCCATGCATGGTGACAGGGTGCAGATCGTGGTGGAATCAGAGGCAGTCAGATCCGGTCATTCAAAATCCGGCATGGGGGCTTCGGGGCGCAGGGCAGAGGGTACTGTGATCAAGGTGCTGGAGCATGCCAACAAGGAAGTGGTGGGCTATTACCAAAAGAATAAGAGTTTTGGTTTTGTGATACCGGATAACCAGAAGCTGGCAAAGGATGTTTTTATACCCCAGGGCTGTGATATGGGGGCTGTCACCGGGCACAAGGTAGTGGCAAAGATCAAGGACTATGGGGATGAAAAGCATAAACCCGAGGGATGTATCACGGAGATCCTGGGCCATGTCAATGATCCCGGGACAGATATCCTGTCCATTGTCAGAGCATACGGGCTGCCGGAGGAGTTTCCTCAGGCGGTCATGGATGAGATCCAGGACATTGAGGATTCGTTGGAGGTTCCGGGAAATCAGGAGCAAGTATTAGGAGAGTACGGGATCAATGATCTGAAGACACATGAGGAATGGACCGGGGAGCTGGCCGGCCGTCTGGATCTGAGAGGGCTTCAGACCGTAACCATAGACGGTGAGGATGCCAAGGACCTGGATGATGCGGTGACCATTTGTAAGACTGGAAAGGGAACGTATATCCTGGGTGTCCACATTGCGGATGTAAGCCATTATGTGAAGGAAGGAAGCCCTCTTGACAAGGAGGCCCTTAAAAGAAGCACCAGTGTTTATCTGGTGGACCGGGTGATTCCCATGCTGCCCCACAAGCTGTCCAACGGCATCTGTTCCCTGAATGCAGGTACGGACCGCCTGGCATTGAGTTGTATCATGGAGGTGGATGCACAGGGCACTGTGACGGACCATAAGGTTGCGGAAACCGTGATCCATGTGGACCGGCGCATGACCTATACTGCGGTCAATGCCATTGTCACTGACCGGGACGAGGCGGTGATGGCAGAGTATGAGGGGTTTGTCCCTATGTTTGACTGTATGAAGGAATTGTCCCTTATCCTCAGGGAGGAAAGGCGCAAACGGGGGGCTATTGACTTTGATTTCCCGGAAAGCAAGATCCTGCTGGATCCCAAGGGAAAGCCATTGGAGATTAAGCCCTATGTGCGAAACGCGGCCACCAAGATAATCGAGGATTTTATGCTGCTGGCCAACGAGACAGTGGCGGAGGACCATTACTGGCAATCCATCCCCTTCCTTTACAGAAGCCATGACAATCCGGATCCTGAAAAGATGAAGCAGCTGGGCACATTTATCAATAACTTTGGTTACTTTATAAAAATGCAGCACGGGGAGATCCATCCTAAGGAACTTCAGAAGCTGCTGGATAAGATAGAAGGGACGCCGGAGGAGGCCCTGCTTTCAAGGCTGACCCTGCGCTCCATGAAGCAGGCCAAGTACACTACTCTGTGTTCCGGCCATTTTGGACTGGCTACCAGGTATTACACTCATTTTACCTCCCCCATCAGAAGATACCCGGACCTGCAGATCCACAGGATCATCAAGGAGAACCTGAAAGGGGGGCTTGGGGATAAGCGGACCGGCCATTATGAGCGTATCCTGCCAGAGGTGGCTGTGCAGACATCCGCGCTGGAGCGCAGGGCGGACGAAGCGGAGCGGGAGACTGATAAACTGAAGAAATGTGAATATATGTCACAGTTCATCGGCCAGGAATTTGACGGCGTCATATCAGGCGTTACCAGCTGGGGGCTTTATGTGGAGCTTCCAAACACCGTGGAGGGCCTGGTGCGCATGAGTGACCTGAGCGATGATTATTATATATTTGACGAACAGCACTATGAACTTACGGGAGAGATGACTAAGAAAACATATAAACTGGGACAGCCTGTGCGGGTAACGGTATCCGGCACGGACCGGCTTCTCAGGACCGTTGATTTTGTCCTGGCCAGGAACTGGGACGGGAATCAAATGGACGAGAAAGGGGAATAGAACTAATGGGGAAGGAAAGTATTAAGCTGGTTGCCAACAATAAGAAGGCGTATTTTGATTATTTTATAGATGAAAAATATGAAGCCGGGATTGAACTGTTTGGCACCGAGGTAAAGTCGATCCGTATGGGCAAATGCAGCGTTAAGGAATCATTTGTCAAGGTGGACCGGGGTGAGATGTACATCTGCGGCATGCATGTCAGCCCTTATGAAAAAGGCAACATTTTCAATAAAGATCCGCTTCGCGTGCGCAAGCTTCTGCTTCACAAGTATGAGATATTAAAAATAGGCGGCAAGATCAAGGAAAAGGGCTATACTTTGGTTCCGCTGCGGGTGTACTTTAAGGGAAGCCTGGTGAAGGTAGAGATCGGGCTGGCGCGTGGTAAGAAGAACTATGACAAGCGGGCGGATATTGCCAAGAAGGATCAGAGAAGGGAACTGGAAAAAGACTTTAAGGTCAAGAACCTGTATTAGGGAAAACGGAAGGTTCCATGTGAGGTTGATATGAGAAGATATCTGGAATTTATAAAGGAAGTGGAAGGGCTTAAATCCACTTTGCGGACCGCATGGACAGCCACAGGACGCCAGGAGAGTACGGCAGAGCACTCCTGGCGTCTTGCCCTTGGGGCAGCTGTCCTCTGCTGTGAGTTTCCTGAGCTGGACTGGGAAAAGGTGATGCTTATGTGCCTTGTCCATGATCTGGGAGAACTGTACACAGGCGATGTATCAGCGGCCCTGAGGCCGGATGAAGGGGAAAAGCACAGGCAGGAGCAGCTGGATGTGTCCAGGGCGACCAAGGCCATTTCCGGTCCATGTGCAAAAGAGATCATGGCATTGTGTGAGGAATATAACCAGGGTCAGACACCGGAAGCCAGATTTGTTAAAGCCATGGATAAGGCTGAGACGATTATACAACACAGCCAGGGCGCGAATCCGCCTGATTTTGACTATGAGTTTAATCTTTCCTATGGAATGGAATATTTTCAGGAAAATGAAAAACTAAAGGAACTTAGAACGCTGATGGATGAAGAGACCAGTGAAGCACAGCACAGGAGCCTGCAATAGCAGGCTCCTTTTGCTAGTGCGCCAAGTATGTCACTAATCTAACTGGTGCAAGTCCAGTCACGGGTATTTACCGCCAAGTGCAGCGAACCACAAGTCGGTGTCAGTAATGGCATAGATGAAGGAAGTGGTGTGGCAAAGTTCTTGAGCCTGCGTACAGAAACTTGGTCGAAAAAGGTTTGGGGAGGGAGCCGGATGACGTCATAGTAGGTGTAACAACCGAAGGGCTGTAACGATTTATAGTACAAATCGTTATTACGAGAATGGTGCATGACCCAGAAATCAGATGGATGAAAAAAGTTGCAGGACCGCATACGAGACCCGTACATGCGGTTCATCGAGAGGGAAATAATTCTTAGCAATTATTTCCCTACTCTATTGGACATCCATGCTGCAGGCGTTACGGACCCGGGCGGTGGATCTTCCTATATTCATTGGGAGTAATGCCGTATACCTGCTTAAAGCGCCGGATAAAACTGGAGGAGTTGTAGTATCCGGTCTGCTGGGCAATGGTGTCCACATTTTGTGAGGTATTGGTGAGAAGCTGCGCTGCCTTGTCCATCCGGACGCGTATGGTATATTTCAGGGCATCCTGCTGCATTTGTTCCTTAAAAAACTGGCTGAATTTGGGCAGAGGCATGTTAAAATGTTCCGCGGTCTCAGACAGGGAGAACTCGCAGCTTAAGCAGTTTTCGTCCAGATAGCTTAAAATCTCCGCAATCTCCGCGGGCCGCCGTTTTTGAGATGGCAGAGCCGCATCATTAAAGGACAGCTCCTGCTGCCACTTGGTCAGGTAGGAGACCAGATCCTGGATGGTCTCGATCTCTGAAAAGATAAAGAGATTCTGCTGGAGAAGGCTGTGGCTGCCGCTCTGGTCGCCTCTGTAGCTGGTCACCAGGTTGACCAGGTCAAAACAGATCCCGCGGGCAATGGCAAGGGGATAGTTGTTGGTCTTTACACTGTCGATGATCTGGGTGATGCAGTTTTGTATCCTTACAGAATGGTTGGTCCGCAGGGCGTTCCTGCATTTTTCAAACAGCTCCAGGGGATAGCCGGCGTTGGGGTTGAGGCTGATCTCCTCAAAATGGATCACCTGTCCGTTGCCCTTTACAAAGCGGTAGTCCAGCGCCGTGCAGGAGTTGAGGTAAGACTGGGACATTTGGGTGATATCATCCGTCATGGTGCCGATTCCCGTGGTGATCAGCAGTGCATGCTGATCCATAAAGCAGGCGTGCATTTTTCCATAAATGTCTGTGATAGTTTCAGGCGCAGTGGTTTCAGGCACGGAATGGACCATGATCAGCTTTTTTCCGTCAATGGTGCGCAGATAGTATGTTTCAAAGGAGCCGGAGAGGAAGTCCTTGATCTCCTGTAGGATTGCCTCTGTGTCACAGGGATCGCGGTGGACGATACTGGTGGTCACAAACAGGCGGCTGTGGCTGAAGTGCAGGTTCAGTTCCTGACAGTCCATATTAAAATCCTGGATGGACTGATAGCCGTCTGCCAGCAGTTTTTGGAGACGGGCACTTTTGACAGAGGTAGCGGTGCTCTCCAGCCGCTTTTGCAGGTGAAGGGAGCGTCCGTTTAAAAGTTCCAGCGCATCTTCAATATCGGAAAGTTCATCCTTGGTGCGCTCCAGGTTGGTAAGCTGCCCGGCTTTATCCTGAAGCCTGCGCAGAGGAAAATAGTTAAAGCGCATGGCATAGACGATCACGATCATGCTGACGGCGGATGCGGCCAGTATGGAGATAAAAAACAGCAGGTTCAGCTGTGTGATCTGGGAAAATGTATCCTGATTCCGGGGGATCAGGGTCAGGCAGCTTAGGCCCGACTCAGGGGAGGTAAAGCTGCAGACAAAATACCGGTTCTCCAGGGAATGGAATTGATCTGAAAATGCCTCGGAAAGATTCTGTGGGTCGCTGGCCCAGTCATAAAGGTCCGGAGAGGCATTGACAGCAGTGATCACCCCCAGTTTTTGGTCCAACAAAAAGGAGACAGCCGAATAGCTGCCCAGCTTGTCATTAAAAAGCTGTTCCATATTGGGCAGAGGAACCTGGAAAACCACATTTCCGGCCTGTTTTAAATAGTCTGTATAAATAGGATAGCTGAACAGCAGGATCTTTTCCTCCGGGAACATGAACTGGTGCAATGTGAGAGAGGGCAGGATCTTGGGAGTGGCACTGGTAAAAAAATCTTTCACCTGTTGGGGCGACAGACCTTCCAGCTCATAGTACCGCTCTGTGAAATAGGAGATCCGGTTGGAGGTGGAGGAATTCAGCACATAGTTCATCTCCGGAATGGTGAGGAAGATCTCGGAGATAAATGCGTTGGTGGCGCTGAAGTTGGAGAGCATGGATTTTGCGCTGTTGATCTTGACCGGATCATCTTCATGTGACAGGGCACCCAGCTGATTGGAGGCCTCGATCTGGTGGGCTGTGTTCTGGAAAATGGACAGCTCCGTATCGATCCGGGTAGAAATATTGATCAGATCCTTGTTGACATTGGTCAGTATTTCATTTCGGAATGCTTTGTAAAAATGCATGATATAAAATGCACAGATAATACTGAGGGGAATAAATACGATCAGCAGGTAGGAACCGAGAGAGCGAAAGAACTGTTTACCTTGCTGTGGCTTTTTCACGGGAAATGCACCTCTTTCATGACATTTTTTGTTTATATTAGTTATATCAAAAAAAAGAATGAAAGACAACTGCTTTTGGAGGGGGCAGAGAAGGGGGAGAGAGGGAAGACTACCCCGCAGGCCGTGTGTTTACGGCTTTTTTTTAGATGGAAAAAACGGCATATGGGAAAAAGTGCATACTATTTTCCGCAATTTCCGGATGTATATGGATCAGATTATATGGGCAATCTGCATAAATCCGGCACATCTGAAAAAACGGTTGATTGAAAACCTGCACAAAGGTCTGCTATACTCATCCCAGAAACACGGTATCCCGCAACAAGGGGTGAAAGGAGAACTTGTGATGAAGGCAGCAGAGAAGAAAGGACATAAGGATCCCAAAGGACCGGGGATAGAGATCCGGGTCAAACGGATGTTTAGGAGAGATTGGCAGTTAATGGTGTTGGCAGCCCTGCCGGTTTTGTATTTTTTAGTTTTTCATTATATGCCTATGTACGGCGTACAGATCGCTTTTAAAGAGTTTCGTGCGGATCTGGGTATCACGGGCAGCCCATGGTGTGGGTTTGCGCAGTTTGAGCGTTTTTTTAATTCTTCCCAATTTTGGACCTTAATTAAGAACACGCTGTCCTTAAGCCTTATGCAGCTGCTCATCGGTTTCCCTGTTCCCGTCATCCTGGCTATCCTGCTGAACCAGATGAAAAACAGGCGTTTTAAGAGTTTTATCCAGTCAGTGACTTATTTCCCTCATTTCATATCCATGGTGGTATTGACCGGTATGCTGGGGCTGTTCCTCTCACCCCGCAACGGGATCATCAATATCCTGATCCAGGCATTGGGAGGGGATGCTGTATTCTTTCTGGGGGAGGCACAGTGGTTCCGGCCGGTGTTTGTCTTATCAGGTGTGTGGCAGAATGCGGGCTGGAGCGCCATTATCTATATAGCAGCCCTGGCAAGCATCAGCCCTGATCTGTATGAGGCGGCTCAGGTGGACGGCGCCAACAAATGGCAGCTGATCCGCCATGTGGATCTGCCCGGTATACTGCCAACTATTGTAATGATGTTTATTATGGAGATGGGCAAGGTCATGAGCCTGGGATTCCAGAAGGCATATCTGATGCAGAACAATTTAAACATTGCTGCCAGCGAGATCATTTCCACCTATGTTTACAAGGTAGGTCTGGTGGATGCCCAGTTCAGCTATTCAGCGGCCATTGGACTATTTAATAATATAATCAATATTATTTTGCTGGTCAGCGCTAATCAGCTGTCTAAAAAGCTGACCAACAGCAGCCTGTGGTAGAGGGAGGAAGGGAACAATGTTTAAAAAATGGAAACAAAAAAACAGAGCGGACCGTATCTTTGATGTGTTTAATTACCTGGTCCTGGGACTTCTTGGACTGATGGTCCTTTATCCCTTATACTTTATCGTGATCGCTTCCGTGTCGGATCCGGTGGCCATCAACAACGGGCAGGTAAGGCTGCTGCCCATGGGATTTAATTTGGACGGCTACAGGAAGATACTAGAGGATGGGAAGATCTGGACCGCCTACAATAATACTGTGTTTTATACGGTTGTAGGCACTTCGGTAAACATTATACTGACCATGCTGATCGCATATCCCCTTTCACGGCAAAACTTTTTCATCCGCAGGGGACTGATGGCTTTCATGATGTTTACCATGTATTTCCAGGGCGGCATGATCCCCACCTACCTGCTGATGCAGAAGCTGAACCTATACAATACCCCATGGGTAATGATCCTGCTTCCGGCCATCAATGTGTTTAATGTCATCATTGCCACCAGCAATATACGGGAGAACATTCCCAATGAACTGTATGAAGCGGCCAGCATTGACGGATGCAGCCATTTCGGGTTCTTTTTCAAAATGGTCCTTCCGCTGTCCAAGACCATCATTACAGTGCTGGTGCTCTATTATGGCGTGGCTCATTGGAATGAATATATGAATGGATTGATCTATCTGAGAGACCAGTCCCTCCAGCCGCTGCAGATCGTGCTGCGCAATATCCTGATGCAGAACCAGGTTTCGGCCATGGGCGATATAGACAGTATCCTGGAGCAGCAAAAGGCGGCCGAGCTGATCAAATACGGCCTGATCATTGTCTCAACCCTGCCGGTGCTTGTGGTATATCCGTTTCTGCAAAAGCACTTTAATCAGGGGACCATGCTGGGGTCAGTGAAAGGATGATTTTACAGCAATTGCTGTAGCAAAATAAAAATATGAAAGAAGGTATATTATGAAAAAAAGATGTATGGCAGCCGCTTTGTCTGTACTGTCAGCGGCAATGCTTCTCGGAGGATGTGTTCCCAAGGCGACTTCCAATACCAAGGCAAATGAGACCACAACGCCGGTGGAAAGCAGCAACTTCAATGAAACGGGGCTTCCCATTGTCAACGAGCCGGTGAGCATCACCCTGGCGGCGATCACCTCCAAGAATAAGAATTTCGAGGAGCTTGTGTATTTCCAGCAGATGGAGGAGTCCACCAATGTGGATGTCAACTGGAATATGAATGCAAAGGAAGGATGGGATGAGAAAAAGGCCCTTCTCTTTGCAGGCAATAATCTGCCGGATGCCTTTTACGGCTATGAGATCCTGACCGAGGTGGATGTGATCAAGTATGCCTCCCAGGGCATGCTGATCCCTTTAAATGATCTCATCGACAAGTATGCCCCAAACCTGAAGCACGCCATGGAGGTCAATCCCACACTGGAGGCACAGATCACTGCATCGGACGGGAATATCTATTCTCTCCCCACATTCACCTCTCTGGACCCGGATACGTACAGCAAGCTGTTCATCAATAAGAACTGGCTGGATCAGCTGGGACTGGAAGTACCCGAGACATTGGATGAGTTTGAGGCAGTATTAAAGGAATTTAAGGCCAATGATCTGAACGGAAACGGTGATGCCGGAGATGAGATCCCCTTCACCTTCCGGGCACAGGACCTGCGCCAGCAGAATCTGGCCCCCATGTTTGGCAGCTGGGGCCAGGTAGATGATTATACCCATTTTATCGTGGATGACGGTACCGTGATCTATACGGCACAGACCGAGCCGTGGAAGGAAGGCATTGAGTACTTTAACAAGCTTTATTCCCAGGGGCTTATGGACCCCGAGGGCTTTACCCATGATTTTAATGTCTATGTAGCTAAAATACAGGATCCTTCCAAGATTGTGGGAGCATTCCTGGGCTGGAGCTGCAATTCCACAGCAGGCCCCAACAGAGATGACTTTATTGCATTGGCTCCCTTAAAGGGACCAAAAGGCGACCAGCTGTGGGCAAACTCACCATCCAAGATCAGCTGCAAGAGCGCCTTTGCCATCACCAAGGCAGCCCGGAATCCGGAAGTGATCATGCGCTGGATCGATGAGAGCTATGAACCGGAGAATTCCCTTCAGGTCAACCAGGGACTGTTTGATTATTCCCTTGAAAAGACGGAGAACGGCGGCTACCGCTATCTGCCGCTGCCCGAGGGCAAGCTGCAGTCAGAGCTGATCCATGATTACGGTCCCGGTACGGACGGTGTGTTCGGTGTCCTGCCTGAGGTTGCGGATAAGCTGGAACTAAATGCAAACTTAAAGGAACGGGCAGAATTGGATGAATTTTATGCGCCCTATAATGTTCCTCTGGAGAACGTGTATCCCAGCGTCCTGTTTGACATTGAAGAGATCGACCGTATTTCCGTCTTAAAGACAGATATCGATGCTTTTGTGGAACAGAATTACGCCAACTGGATCTCCAAGGGCGGGATTGAGGAGGAGTGGGACGCCTATGTTGAAAAGCTGAAAGCACTGCATGTGGATGAGTACATTCAGATCTATCAGCAGGCCTACGACCGCTATGCCAAGACCATGGGCTGGACTGAGTAAGGGAAGGAGAAATTCAGAATGAACCTTGATGTGTTAAAGGATGCCTATGAACAGGCGATCCGAAAAGAATTGATCAACAGTAAAGCCATTGGCGCGGCATTTCCCCATGCCGCGCCGGGGGGACAATACAACCGGGAGGCCCCCCAGTTCTGGACCGGGGGATTTTGGGGAGGCATCCTCTGGCTGGTTTACAGGAAGACAAGGGATCCAGAGGTTTATAAGATCCTGTGTGATATTGAAGAGCGGCTGGATGGGCCCATGGAGGCATTTGTGGACCTGCACCATGATGTGGGCTTTATGTGGATGCCCACAGCCGTTGCCCACTATCGCTGTGACGGAAATGAACAGGCGCGTGTGCGCGGGCTGAAGGCAGCTAATTTGTTGGCGGGACGTTTTAATCTGGCAGGGCATTTCCTACGGGCCTGGAATGACGGTGAGTGGGAGGATTCCCAGGGACTTGCGATCATCGACTGCCTGATGAATCTCTCTTTGTTATACTGGGCGTCCAGGGAGATCAATGATCCTCGGTTTTGCCAGATCGCCCTGGCCCATGCAGAGACTGTTCTGGAAAATTTTGTAAGGGAAGACGGAACGGTGTGCCACATTGTACGTTTTGATCCGGTCACAGGCAAGCGGCTGGGAGTGGTGGGAGGCCAGGGAAAGTCGCCTGATTCTGTGTGGGCCCGCGGGCAGTCCTGGGCAATCTACGGGTTTGCACTCACATGCCGGGAGACTGGGGAGAGGAAGTTTTTGGATGCCGCTAAAAAAACAGCCGGCTGGTATATGGACCATCTGCCGGAAAACGGCATCCCTTGTTGGGATTTTATGGCGGACAGTACAGATGACTATGCAAAGGATACGTCTTCCGCCTGCTGTGCGGCCAGCGGCATGATCGAGATCTCAAACCTTTGCACGGATCCCGGGGAAAAGGAAAGATATTATTCCATGGCTGTTTCGCTGCTTGAAAAGCTCACTGAAAATTGTTCTGATTTCAGCGGACAGACTCAGGGACTGATCGATTACGGAACCGTGCATTTCCCTAGAAAGCGGTTTATTAACCAGCCTATTATCTATGGAGACTTTTTCTATCTGGAAGCCCTGACCAAGCTGCAGGGCGGGCAGGGGATCTTTTAAGGGCGGCAGAATATACCTGAAACAACAGGAGAATAGAATGAAGAAACCTCATATTATTTTTATCGTAGCGGACCAGCTGCGCTATGACATGCTTGGGCGGGGGATTACCCCCAATATAGACTCCCTTGCAAGGGACGGAGTGCTTTTTGACAGAGCATACTGCTCCTGTCCTCTGTGCGTGCCCTCACGGGGATCCATATTTACGGGAACATATCCCAGCCGCAACGGCAGCATGATCAATCCCTGGCTTGAGCAGGACGGGGCCTACGGCCTGGTGAGCCGCTCCTTTGAGACCTTTTATGAACTCATGGAGCGGAGCGGGTGGGACTGTATGCACAGCGGTAAGCAGCATCTGTTCACAGAGGGGGGAAAGCTGGAGGAGCGCCCCGAAGGCAAGACCAGGTGGCTGAGTACGGCAAAGACTTATCTGGAACTGTTAAAGGCGGATGGAGTGCGGGCTCCGGGAGGAGACCGTTTCCGCTCCTTTGTGCCTGAACTGGCCGGCGGACGCTACACCAGGGTGTGCCGTTATTCAAATCCAACTACCGGCTGCTATGAGCCGGGGGAGAAATATTATTTTGACGGCTATTTTACGGAGAAAGCATTGGAGGGACTTCGCACCAGGGACCTTGACAAGCCTCTTTTCCTTAGCGCCATGTATCTGGCCCCCCATCCGCCCCTGGATGTACCGGAACCTTATTACTCGGCTGTCACCAAAGAGGAGGTCTGCCTTCCGGACAATGTGGGCAAGTGGTACGATCATCAATCGCCGCTTCAGATGTACAATCTAACAGGTGTGGTGGGCACAAAATACGATTTAAAGCAGTGGAAAGAGAGCTGGCGTGTGTACATGGGACTGGTCCGCCTTCTGGATGATCAGGTGGGAAAATTGCTGGAGGAGCTGAAATGCCAGGGTATCTATGATGACAGCCTGATCGTATTCACCTCCGACCACGGGGAAATGCTGGGCAGCCACCGCCTGTTCCAGAAAATGTGCATGTATGAGGAGTCTGTGCGAACGCCGGTCTATTTAAAGTTTCCACAAAACTACATGGGCGGCAGGAATATACAGACGCCCGTGAGCCAGGTGGATCTGATGCCTACATTGTGCGGTTATCTGGGGATAAAGCCCAGGCATGAGCCGGACGGGACTTCTCTTTTACCCATGATTGAGGGGGATGAGGGCGGCAGGGATATAATGATCCAATTTGACGGAAATGGATCCAGGAGCAATTTCCAGCGCTGCATCCTGCGGGGCGGCTATAAGCTCATTGTGGATCTGTTTAAAGATGAGACATATTATGAGCTGTACAATGTGTTAAAGGATCCCCAGGAGACCTGCAACCTTCTGTTTGGAGAAGAATCCCGGGAAATGCAGCAGATTGCAGCCAGTATGCTGGAGGCCCTGGGAATACATATGGAGGATACGAAGGATCCGGTCCGCATAACAGACAGAGACTTAAAAGCCTTTGTGGAGACCTACAGCAATCTTTCCCAGGGTACCATGTAATCCGAGAGACCGTTTCCCGGGACGCCGCGTGATTCCGGGTGCTAATACACAGCAGTGCGTGAAGGAGGAACTTGATTATGGCTGAATTTGATCCTGATATTTGTTTTTGTATCGACCACGGGGGGAAGGAGACATTGCTGCGGCCATTCTGGAGTGCAACAGGATATGCAAATGCAGATTTTACCCCAACCCCCTCCTTTTTGAGAATGTATGACTACCTGTCTTCCTTTCACGGTCATCTGCACTATATGCGGCTGCACAATATCCTCAGCCTTCATGGGGAGGGGGACAGATATTTTCTGGAACTGGACCTGCCTTACGGCAACCGCTGCTTTGCCCATGACAACCGACAGAATGGTGATGACAAGGTGGTAGCGCGCATGGAGGACGGAACGCTCCGGTATAACTGGGATCTGGTGGACCAGGTGTATGACGTGATCGTAGGCCATGGGATGGCGCCCATTGTAGAGCTGGTCTATCTGCCTAAGGCGATCCGCAAAAGCGAGGAGGAATTTTTCCTGCCGGCAGATTACAGGCTGTACGGTGAGATGGTGCGGGATTTTGCCGCCCATTGTTTGGAGCGTTACGGGCTGGAGGAGACCCGCGGCTGGTATTTTGAAATCTGGAATGAGCCGGACAATGAGGCTGCCTGGTGCCGGGATCCCGCCAGCTTTTTCGCATTGTATGATTATATGGAGCATGCTGTCCACTCAGTGGATGACAGGCTGCGCACAGGCGGGCCGGCAACCATGCAGGGCCAGGAGGGATACAGGATCTTTGAGGGATTCCTGAAACATTGTGCCGGGGAAGTGAATTATTGTACCGGTGGCTACGGCACACGGCTGGACTTTGTCTCCGTACACTGCAAGGGCGGACAGACCACGGACTTTAACCCATCCTCCGCCGTCATGTTCGGCAGCGTGGAGCGGTATTTGGATATTTTGGAGCAGTATCCCCAATTTTGTGATGTGGAATTTTTTAATGATGAGTCGGATATTATCTGGGCAGGAAGCAGGGGAGTGGAGGATGCCAGCTGGTTTGATTTCCGCAACAGCCATTACGCCCCGGGTTTTGTCTGCAAAATGATCTCCCTGTACTGCACCAGGGTGCTGGACCGCGGTGTGAACCTGACCGTGGCTGACAGCGACAATGCTCATCTGCAGTGGGAGCGGTCACTGTTCAGCGGAAACCGTTCACAGTTGACTCCCCTTGGCAGATATCCCTGTACGGATATGATAAAAAAACCCTTTTTTAATGCTTACGTGCTGCTTTCAAAGCTGGGAGACCGCCGCCTCCCTGTACAATGTGATGGGCCGGGTTTTAATGAAAAGTTTGGTGTACTGGCTACCCGGCGCGGACCTGTTTTCTCTTACATGCTTTGGAATTTTGAGGATGGCATCTCAGATATGGTTGGGAAGAGAAGCTTCCGTCTGGACATCCAAAACTGCGGAGCTGTTGGAAGCTATTACCTGCTGGAATACAGGATCGATCAGGACCACTCCAACTCCAATACATTATGGCATAAGCTGGGGTGTCCCAAAGAACCCAACCTTAAACAAATACGGCAGTTAAGGGACGCGGACGGTTTAGAGCCAATGGGGGATCCGCAAAAGATCACCGCGGACAGCGGAGAGCTTTCTCTGGAGGTGATTCTGCCCCAGCACGCCGTAGCGCTTTTTCAGCTTACGCCAGTGAGCACAGAGGCTCCTGCCGCTGTAGGATTCGTAAAAGCCCAATGGGAGGAGGGCTGTTGTGGCAGGCAGATATTTCTCACCTGGGAACCCAGCAGAGAATCTGACTTTTTCCATTATAAAGTGCTGCGGTCCGTGGATGGAGGCCATTATGAGACACTTTCTTCTTCCCCTGCCCTTAACACAGCTGTGTATGTGGATATGGAGGTGGAGTCAGGACACCGGTATTCCTACAGGATCCTGGCTGTTAATACCTCCGGCATATGGGGGGAACCCGGCAAAGAGGCTGTGGTCAGGACTGAATGATGACAGAGAGTGAAAGGAGAACGTTTATGGAACGTCCTAATATTGTTTTGATCACAGTGGACCAGATGCGCCGGGATTGTATGGGGATATCCGGCCATCCTGTGGTGGAGACTCCCAACCTGGATATGATGAAGAAGAACGGCTACCAGTTTACCAGAGCCTACTCAGCCGTGCCCTCCTGTATTCCGGCCAGGGCCGCGTTAATGACCGGCACCAGCCAGAGGACCCACAAGCGCGTGGGATATGAGGATGGGGTACCCTGGAATTATCCATGTACCCTGGCGTCTGAATTTGCAAGAGGCGGGTATCATACCCAATGCATTGGAAAGATGCATGTTTATCCTGAACGCAATCTCTGCGGTTTCCACAATGTGGTGCTTCATGACGGCTATCTGGAGTTTGACCGGGATCAGGGGCTGCCTCAGACAGAGAGCCATCAGCAGCATGATGATTACCTTCTTTGGCTGAAGCGCCGGAAAGGGGTGGATGCGGACCTGATGGACTCCGGACTGGAATGCAATTCCTGGATGGCCCGCCCCTTCCCCTACGAGGAGCAGTATCACCCCACCAACTGGTGCATATCGGAGTCCATTGATTTTCTCCGGCGCCGGGATACCACCAAGCCATTTTTTCTCTATACCTCTCTGGTGCGTCCCCATTCCCCCTTGGATCCTCCTGGCTATTACATGGATCTTTACATGCGGCAGGATCTGCCTGAACCCGTGGAAGGGGACTGGGCAGATAAGGAGGATCCTGACAATGAGGCGCTGAATATCAATGCAAAGAAAGGGGTGCTTTCCAAACATACATTAAAGCGTGCCCAGGCCGCCTATTATGGGCATATAACCCACATTGACCAGCAGCTGCGCCGACTGATACAGGCCGTGTCGGAATACGGCCTGCTGGAGGATACAGTATTTGTTTTTCTGTCGGATCACGGAGATATGATGGGAGATCATCACCTTTTCCGCAAAGCCTTACCGTATGAAGGATCCGCGGGAATCCCGCTGCTTGTCTATGACCCGGGTGATCTTTTGGGCGGTAAGCGCAACCGGGCTGTTGACTGCCTGACAGAGATACGTGATGTCATGCCTACCCTTCTGGACATTGCGGGCCTTCCGATCCCGGCTTCGGTGGAGGGAGCCAGCCTTCTGCCTGTTATGAGAGGGAAGAGGTCGCAGGTGCGGGATCACCTTCACGGCGAACACGCCTACGGTGTGGATTCCAGTCATTATATCGTAACGGACAGGGACAAATATATCTGGTATTCCCAGACTGGAAGGGAACAGTATTTTGACTTGAGATCAGATCCCGGGGAACTCTTCGATCTGATTGGAAATACAGAGAGACAGGAGCGGATCCGGTACTTAAGGCAGTGCCTGATCCGGGAACTGTCCCAGCGTCAAGAGGGCTACAGTGACGGACAAAGGCTGCAGGTGGGAAAGACACCAGTCAATACATTAGAGCGTGTTTGAACATTCATTCCCGTCATCTGCCCTAAGGAATCCCCCAGGCTCTGCCCGGTACCCCTTAGGACAAAGCACGCCCCATTTCGCGGGTTATTGGGGCCAAATTCAGTTTGCGTAGCCCACTACGCCGCCTTCATTTGGCCCCAATCCCCCACAAACTGTGACGCACAGATGTCAGAAAGCAATTTTCAAACACACTCTAGACTAACAGATGACAGGAGTAAGGTTATGAGCAGATATATGCTTCCATATGGAGATAAGGGGATGGAAATTGACGTTCCGGATAAAAACTTTTTATACTATGCAGAGCCGGTGACAAGCAGGGAGATACTGGATCAGGACAGGATCATCACAGAGGCATTTGGCCATCCCATTGGGACCGGGAGGCTGGAAGATATGGTTTGCCCGGAGCAGGAGATCGTGATCCTGCTGGACGATATCACCCGCCCTACCCCAAAGCGCATTCTTTTGCAGGAGGTTCTGCGCCGCCTTGAACATGCAGGCGTACCGGACAGCCGCATTACGCTGATCATGGCCCTGGGGACCCACCGTATCCTTACGGAGGATGAGATTGAAACCCACATTGGCATGGATATCATAAAACGGTTTCGTTTCCTGAATCTGGACTATAAGGATAGTTCCGTTTTCGTGGATCTGGGCAGAAGCAGGAACGGTACACCCATTCAGGTATACCGCCAGGTGGTGGAAGCCGGCTTTAAGATCGCCATTGGGAATATTGTTCCCCATATTGCGGCGGGCTGGGGAGGCGGCTGTAAGATGATCCAGCCGGGAGTCTGCAGCGAAAGGACAACAGAGATCACTCATCTGATGGCATGTACCCTTCAAAATGTATTGGAGTCCTGCGGTACTACGGACAATCTCTGCCGCCGTGAAATGGAGGAGATCACCGCCATGGTGGGTCTGGACTTTATTGTCAACACGGTAATGGATGAGGACAAGCATATCCTGGGATTGTTCTGCGGCCATTTTGTTGAAGCGCACCGGGCCGGGGTTTTGCTGGCTGAACAGGTCATGTGCCCGGTGATCCCCCGGCGGGCCGACATTGTCATCGCCTCGGCTGCCCCGGCCGACATAGATTTCTGGCAGGGATGCAAGCCCTACATATTCTCGCACTTTGGCCTTAGGGACAACGGTGTGATCATCTTTGTCATAAGGGGAAAAGAGGGACTTTGCGGCAACGCTCCACAGCATGAGGCAACGCTGCGCAGATATGGGAGTACAGACTTTACGAAGATCAAACAGGAAGTTGATGCAGGCCGGATCACCGACCTTGTGGGCGCAAATGTTCCTCTTTTTATAGCCTCCGTGAGGGAGCGGGCAACGGTGCTCTGTGTTTCAGAGGGGTTTTCAGAGCAGGATATACGGGATATTGGTTTTATTCCCTGCAATACGGTTGAGGCTGCATTGGACCAGGCATTTGGGTATTTGGGGGCGGAGGCTTCCGTGGGCATCATTCCTTTTTGCGGGGAGACACTTGTCCGGTGTGCATGCTCAACAGAGCAGCAGCGGCCTGCTAAACAATGAAAGGAATAAAACAAAAAAACAAGCAGTTATCTGCTTGTTTTCGTATGACCTGACCGGGAATCGAACCCGGGTTTACGCCGTGAGAGGGCGTCGTCTTAGCCGCTTGACCATCAGGCCTTATGATATTTGTTTTGCTTGTTTGCTGTACTCATCACCGACAGCTTGTTTATAATACCATATTGTTTTTAGTTTGTCCAGTACTTTTTGAAAAAATTTTATTTCTTTCTGGAATTTTCTGGGAAGTGTATTTGGACCGGCAACAGGGGAGGGATACCTGCTTTGTGCACCTGTTTTTGGACAGCGAAAAGACCAGTCGGGGAACTGGTCTTTTCAGGAGAAGGTATTTCGTTTCTTATGGGGTGTAGCAAAAACTATATAATGTATTGGGGGGGTTTACGCTAATTATAATAGCATATGACGCATAAAAAGTGTGCACAAAGTTTTCCCTGTATGAAAAATTAATCTATGCATTTTCACATGGGAAGGAAAAACTGACGAACCGTGACCGCGGTTTTCGACATTTTATTGTGCTCCTTTGAGTATCAGGGGGTTGTGGTCTGGCACAGCACAATGATCCGGTTGGGAGCTGTCTGCGGCGGAATGCTTTTGGTGGTTGCCGCATAATAGACCATCAGGTAATGGTCTCCGGGAGGGCAAAGGTAAGCCTGGCCGTTCAGGGTGGAGATGATGGTGGACTGGTACAGATTCAGCTGAAGGGAATTGTCAATTGCCGTAAGGCTGCTGTCAAAGTAAGCCAGGGTGATATCCTCCTCAGGTCTCAGTACGGCGATCATGTCTGCCCGGTACTGGGGCGGATAGATCAGGGGAACGGGGCGGGTGGAGTCATAGAAAGCCGCGATGCGCATTCCGGGCATGATACGCATGGTGTCTACCACAAACGTATCCTGGGTCATGATGATGTTGATCTGCTGGCCGTCCACGGTAATGGTGATGAACTGGCTGCAGCAGTCATTGTTGTAATTTGTGATATCGGTTATGACGCCTGTAACAGAAATGAGATTTTCGTAATTCATGGAAAATATCCTTTTTTATTTATCATATGCCGGAAAGGGATAAAAGTTATCCTGAAAAAGGAAAAGATGGGATAAAAGGAGGAGGCCGGTGAAGTTATCTTCACCGGCCGAGTATTATGAAAAAAAGTTTTATTAGCATTAACTCTTTACAATATTTAGTATATTGGAAAAATATGAGTAAAGTTTTATCATTCTGTAACAAATTTATGAACAGAATGTGAGAAGTTTGTGAATGAACGCGAAGGGTGAGTTGCGAATGGACGTTAAGAGCGTGAGGGTGAGCGTGGGGGAGCGCATGAGAGGGTGGCAGGAACCTTTGATCCATGATATTATAATGTATATAATGTAATAAATATAATGCAATAAAAGAATCCGCAGGAACATAAGTCTCTAAGCCTCGGAATAGCATTAGGAGGAAAAGGAGCCATGGAGCTTGGCCTTACAATACCACTGCAAACATACCTTAAGATAAAACAGCTGGAGGACAGGACACAGAAGGACTTGTTTTTCTGCTGGGAACTGCACCGTATCCAGCTTCAAAGCAGGGATACCCTTGTAGCGGTAAATTCCAGCAACCGCCTGGCCGTGGTGATGAGCGGCATGGACGGGGCGGCCTGGAGGGATTTTCCCTTAGTATTTACCCAGGGGCTGCGGCAGGTCCTGGGAGCGGAGGGATACAGATCCTGTCAGATAGAAGCATACCTTTCGCAGGCAGGCCCGTTAAAACTTACCAGGACCCATGGACGCCGTTCCGTGGCTGGGCTGAACAGGATGGATGACTGCCTTTGGAGTGTTCCGGTGCTGGTGGATGAAACCCGGCTTTTTCAGCAGGTGCACTGTATGGAAGCAAACAGGCAGAGATGCAGGATGGCAGGGCATGAGGGATATCAGGAGCCTTCCTATTGCTGGGAAATAGATATGGATGCCCGCCAATTGTTACATATTTGTTAATTATACCAATTCTACCTTGTAAATAGTAATGTTTGTGGTAGACTTGAAATATAAGTTAAATACAACAGAGAAAGGGGTAACACTATGAAATTTTATGTTTGCAGCCATTGCGGCAATATAATCGCATTTGTAAAGAGCAGCGGGGTCCCGGTTGTTTGCTGCGGTGAAAAGATGCAGGAACTGGAGCCCAATACCACGGATGCAGCGGTTGAAAAGCATGTCCCGGTTGTCCAGGTGGATGGTCAGAAGGTAACGGTCACCGTTGGTTCCACGGAGCACCCCATGCTTCCCGAGCATTACATAGAGTGGATTGCTCTTGCGACCAAGCAGGGCAATCAGAGAAAGGAACTGAAGCCAGGCCAGAAGCCTCAGGCAGAGTTTATGGTCTGTCCGGATGATGAGGTGGAGGCTGTGTATGCCTACTGTAATCTCCACGGACTGTGGAAGGCGTAGGATTTCCTTCCCGGTGATACGGGAAAACATCTGGATTGAGATGAATTGAGAAAAGGCGGCATATTCCGGATTGATACCAGTCCGGGGCATGGCCGCCTTTTGCGGTGTTCTCAGTCCGGGACAAACCTGTTCTGTCCCGCATATTATAGTACCATAGAAAGACGAGGTGATTATAATATGAAGATATGCTTAGATGCAGGCCACTATGGCAAATACAATCAGAGCCCGGCAGACAAGCGTTATTATGAGTCGGAAATGGTATGGAAGCTTCATCTCCTTCAAAAGAAGTATCTGGAAGCCTATGGCATAGAGGTGATCACAACCAGGGAGGAAAGGGATACGGACAGAGGGCTCTATGAGAGGGGGGCTGCCTCCAGGGGATGTGACCTGTTCTTGTCAGACCATTCTAATGCAGTGGGGGACAAGGTGAACAATTCAGTGGACTATCCTGCTGCCTACTGCGAGATCAACGGAAGTGCAGATGGGATCGGCATGGCCCTGGCCCAGTGTGTGGAAACCGTTCTGAACACGGACCAGCCGGCCCGTATCGAACACCGCAGAGGGCAGAACGGGGATTATTACGGCGTGCTCAGGGGAGCCACTGCGGTGGGGACCCCGGGCCTGATCCTGGAGAATTCCTTTCATACAAATGAGGAGATCGTCAGATGGCTGCTGAATGATGCCAATCTGGAACGACTTGCCAGTGCACAGGCAGATACCATTGCCCTGTATTACGGCATCACGGATCCCCTTAATAAGTCCGGATGGGTGGAGGAGAACGGAGGATGGAGATTCTACCTGGGCGATACAGGCAGGTATGTGGCAAATGACTGGTATAAGGACGGCGACAACTGGTACTGGTTTGACGGTGCGGGAATGATGATACACAATGACTGGAAAACCGGCTCTGACGGGAAATGGTACTATCTCCAGGAAACAGGGGCCATGGCCAGGGACCAGTGGGTGATCTGGAAGAATGAACTTTACCGCCTGAAGGATGACGGCAGCATGTTTGAGGGCTGCGTATGCCTTGAGACAGATGAGAATGGAGCTATGAGGTTTCCTTTGATGGGCAGGAGATCGGATCCTGAGAAAATAGACTAGAAGTATTGTCCGGCGGTGGGAGAAGGAGTATAATAAAAGACACAGGGGGGCATTTATAGAATGTGCAAGCGGGATGCCCTATAAGAGGGGGTGCAGCATGGATCTAAGATGTTTCTCACAGCCGGACGAAAAGATTAAGCTGACATTTTATCCATGCAGTTCTGACATGGGACCGGGAGATCATTGTGATACCTGTATGGATACGCTGACCGTATTTAAGACAGATTATACCCAATTGCTTCTTCCGTATCTGAAGTCGGTCCTGCCGGAGTTTGATGTGTGCTGGGATAACAGGCTTGGCAGAGAGCAGTGGAATCATGTGATCCAGGCCATGGAGCAGGATATGGGGAAGATACAGTTTGATGATACGGTCTTTGACTTCTATACCAGATTTGCAGGCTGGATCACCGCGGCTTTGGAACTGGCGGAGGGCATTGCGGTGGAGGGGAATTTGTGAGAATAGACCTGTCCACATGGTTTCCCCAAGATATACACAGAGTTATCCACATTATCCACCGGGAATACAAGATGTTTCACCATATATTATGTGTTTATCTATATCTGGTGGTGGCTCGATTGTGGATAACTTAGAAGTTTCAAGTATGTCCTGGCCGAATGGTGCCATACACATGCTATGCCTAAGATGAGATGATAAAAACCGCCCCATACACATATCTGTTGGTATGGGGCGGTTTTTTATTTGTTATGGATGCTGCTCCACTGCCTGAAAGGCTTCCTCCAGGTCTTCCAGAATATCATCAATGTGTTCCGTACCAATGGAGAGGCGAATGGTTCCCGGGCGGATACCCTGTTCCAGCAGTTCCTCCTCGTTTAACTGGGAGTGGGTGGTGGATGCAGGATGGATGACAAGGGATTTCACATCCGCGACATTGGCCAGAAGGGAGAAAAGCTCCAGGTTATCAATAAACTCTCTGGCTTTTTGGGCGCCGCCTCTGATTTCAAATGTGAAAATAGAGCCGCCGCCATTGGGGAAATATTTTTTATACAGCGCCTGCTGGACCGGGTCATTGCTGACTGCAGGATGGTGGACGGCCTCCACCTGAGGATGGGAATTCAGGTAGTCCACGACTTTCAGCGCATTTACCACATGGCGCTCCACGCGCAGGGACAGAGATTCCAGCCCCTGCAGGAACAGGAACCCGTGGAAGGGGGACAGGGTGGCGCCCGTATCCCTTAAAAGGATGGCTCTGATCCTGGTTACAAATGCAGCAGCTCCCACGTCCTGGGCAAAGCGGATTCCGTGGTAGCTTGCATTGGCATCCGTAAGTCCCGGAAATTTGCCGGAGCCGACCCAGTCAAATTTCCCTCCGTCCACGATCACTCCGCCCACAGTGGTCCCGTGGCCGCCGATGAATTTGGTAGCGGAGTGGACAACGATATCCGCGCCGTATTCAATGGGACGCACAAGGTAAGGAGTGGCAAAGGTATTATCAATAACAAGGGGGATCTGATGGCGGTGGGCAATGTCTGCGATTGCCTCTATATCTGCAATATCCGAGTTGGGATTGCCCAGGGTCTCTATAAACACGGCCTTAGTGTTATCCCTTATGGCAAGTTCCAGCCCTTTTAAGTCAGCCGGGTCCACAAAGGTGGTGCCGACCCCGTATTCAGGAAAGGTGTGGGCCAGGTAATTATATGTACCCCCATAGATATGGCTGGATGCCACAAGATGGTCCCCGGCCCTTGTCAGGTTCTGGAAGGTGTAAGCCAGGGCTGCCGCGCCTGAGGCGGTTGCCAGAGCCGCCACGCCGCCTTCCAGGGCTGCCATTCTTGCCTCGAACACATCCAGGGTGGGATTGGTCAGCCTGCTGTAGATATTGCCTGCATCGCTGAGGTTAAAACGGGCTGCCCCATGATCACAGTTGTCAAACACATAGGATGATGTCTGGTAAATCGGTACGGCCCTTGCTCCTGTGGCGGGATCCGGCGTTTCCTGTCCTGCATGAAGCTGTGTTGTCTCAAATCTGAACTGTCTGTTTTCTCTCTTGCGTTTCTCTCCCATTTGATGTCCTCCATTCCATTCCTACTATTTCTGTAGGTTTAGTTGATAATAGCACGGTCTTTTTTTCCTGTCAAGACTTTGTTTCACTGCTTTGGTAAATTTTTATATTGTTCCCATCACAGCCCGGCTGACGGCGGAAGCAGGAAAAACGCGGGGAAGGCAGTGATCCTGTTTTTGGACAAAATAAAATGACCAGTCGGGGAACTGGTCATTTTAGGAGAAGGTATTTCGTTTCTTATGGGGTGTAGCAAAACTATATAATGTATTGGGGGGGTTTACATTAATTATAATAGCACAGGATGTAATAAAAGTCTGCACAAACATAAGGAAAGACAAGAGGCCTTTTTGTCTATTTTACACGCGTGATCTGGATGAATATGGAAATAGTATGGAAGTTTCATACTATAAACAGGGGAAACAGAGGATATTTGCATATTATACAGATTGTTGCAGGTTGTCACAGGAATGTTCCGACCGGCATATGATAGCTTAGAGCATGTCTTAGTAATCTTAGTGAATGAGCAATGGCTTCCAACCTCAAAGAGGCGGGAGGCTTGATCGGAGGGAAAGATTCAAGGACGCCTAAGCGTCCTTGTGCGAGGCGCAGGTCATGCTATGCATGACATACTACATTGATGCGCCTCTGCAATCCGCCGGAGGCTTCATCTTGGAGGGAGATTGAGACTCCCGCCATATGAATGAGCAATGGCTTCCAACCTCAAAGAGGCGGGAGGCTTGATCGGAGGGAAAGATGAAATGTTTAAAAACAGGGTGGAAATGTGTGTGCAGGGATTTTCACAGGATTCATCTGGTGGACCGCTGCCTGATCGTTTTTATGGCCCTTCTGTTAATACAGTCAGCTTACAGCCTGGTCACCCGCAGCGGAGGGATCGGGCAGTCAAATGAAATTGATGTCATAGTGCGCACTTCGGCGGCCAGTATTTTCGGATATTTTCTCAGCGCCAATTTTATCCGGCGGGATCCTGAAAGGCCGGAGTTTAATGGGGAGTCCCTGGACCAGGAAGGGCCGGAATCAAACGGACCGGATACGGTTAGCGGAAGGCTCCAGATTCTGATCGCAACAGTGATCGGAGTGTTTTGTTTAGTGACACTGATCTTGATGAGGGATCTGGGAGGAGGGTCAGACGCCGGATGGTCCGCAACCGCTGCGGCTACTATTACCCAGTTTCGGGATTTTGTGTCCGGGTGCGTGGGCTTTTTGATCGGCTGTCCCACATCCGGGAAACAATAGAGGGAATTAAGGAGTATTTGTGATGGCTCACCGCTTAAAGAGGCGGGAGCATTGATCGGAGGGAAAGATGAAGGACATTATATTGTGCCATCCCCGTCTGCAGGCGATGGCAGGAAGGCTGATAGAAGAGTGCGGCAGGCAGGGGCTGCAGATCAAGATAGGAGAGACGCTTCGCACCGTGGAGGAACAGGATGCTTTGTATGCCCAGGGCAGGACCAGACCGGGAAATATCGTGACCAATGCTCCCGGCAGCAGCTACAGCTCCTATCATCAGTGGGGGACGGCCTTTGATATTTACCGCAATGACGGGACAGGGGCCTACAATGACGCCGGCAGTTTTTTCAGCAAAGTGGGAGCCATAGGAGTATCCCTGGGGCTGGAGTGGGGCGGGAACTGGAAATCCATTGTGGACAAACCGCATTTTCAGCTGCCTGACTGGGGCAGCAGTACGGTTGGGATTAAAAAGCTTTACAAAAATCCGGAAGCGTTTATGAAGACATGGGCGGATAAAGAACGGTATGGGTGGATCAAAGACAGCAACGGCTGGTGGTACCGCAGAGCAGATGGGACTTACCCGGCTAACAAATGGTGTGTCATTAACCACCACTGGTACCTGTTTAATAAGGATGGTTATATGTGCACCAGCTGGCACCGCTGGGACGGCAGGGTATGCAATCCGGAGGATGGCTCCGGGGACTGGTATTATTTTGACCCGACCCAGGACGGTGCCCAGGAGGGCGCCTGCTGGCACAGCAGGGAAAACGGGGCGCAGGAGATCTGGTATATAGATAAAACAGATGATATTTAGCAAGAACATGGTCCGGATTCCATCCGGTCAATGGTCCTAAGGCTTCCATCATGTTTTGACTGGTGAACCTTAGGACCTGCCACGTTATTCCTTTGCACATCCATCCTAAGGCCGGGTCCTCGTATTTAAAAGCTGTCCGTATACTTTTGCTTAAATGTAATGGGAGTCATTCCTTTTAGCTTTAAGAAGTTTCGCGTAAAAGTTTTTGGATTGTTATATCCCACCTCGTAGGCGGCCTCCAGCACTGTTTTGGCTGGGATCAGGAGCAATTCGCTGGCTTTGTTGACCCGGACCTGATTTAAGAATTCAGTAAAATTCTGCTCCACCTGGTAGATCAGCAGCTCGTTCATCTGAGGCACCGACAGGCCGAACTGATGGGCGATATCCTTGGCATTCAGATCGTCCGCATAATTCCGGTAAATATAGTTGATCACCGAATACACAGTGCGTGTTTCTTCAATCCGCAGGATATTCTGTACCTTTTGGTAAACCTTTCTGTAATCACTGATCTTTGAGCCTATACGGGCTGCAAATACTTTGGATATGTGCGATTCGTCTACATAACCAAGAAATTCTGACATCTCCTTTAACGTAAAATCCGTATACATAATAAAATTAATGGTTTTCCCGATTCGTATCTCATTGAGCAGATCAAAAAAGGAAAGTCCTGTGTTGCTGGTAAGGTAGGAACTGATGGTGGACGGGCTGCAGTTAAAAAGGGAAGACAATTTTTCCAGGGTCAGTTTTTCACTGCAGTGCAGATAGATATACCGCAGGATTTCCGTATAATCTGTGAGAATCTCATCAGGCTCGGTTTTCTGTTTCTGGGACAGGCGGATGTAATGGATCATCATTTGGACCAGGATACTGATCAGGTTTACATTGTGGAAGGAGTTCTGCGAGGAGCCGAGACAGAGTGAATCCGTGTTAAGCTCCCCGGAGAGGGCGTCCAACAGGTATTCGATCGTGTCATCCCTGGCGCTGAGGGAGACAACGGGGTGGTCCTCCATGGCGGTGAGGAAGGATTCCGTCTGGCCGTCCTCATTGCTGAATATCTTCACCGCCCGTGTAACGGCGTCATAGTTATAGGTGATCAGCTTGTATTGTAAAGGTTCATCAATCTGGACTACGTCACTTATCTGCCATGGCAGTACAGAGACAAGGGTGTTGGGGCAAAGGGGATATGACTGGTTTTGTATCAGCAGTTTACCTGAACCGGAAGTGATGAGCCAGAAACGGGCATCCTGGTGGATCAGTGGAATGGGCTGTATGGTTGTATTATTAATCTCATAGCTGCAAAGCTTTCCGTTGAGCTGTGACCGAGCGGCTGGCTGCTTGATGGTTCTGGGTTTCATGAAATGCTCCTCCTTCGTGTAATGGCGGTGTTGAAAAAACATCTGACGCAAGGGTGACCCCGGCGGACATTTTTGACAACTTTTTTTGTATTTTACAGACCGCGGTCTGCATAAAAGTGTATAAACAATACACGCAATGAATATATATACATCCCCCTCACCGTTAAAAATGCATAACAATTACATGTTTTTAACAGGTAAATTGAATAATATTAACACTACAGACTGAAATACAGGATTTTTATATAGTAATGTCCAGATAAAATCTGTTTTTTTTATTAAAATAATACTATCAAAATATCTAATTTGCAAGGAGAAAAATATGGAGACAAGGGTCATTGAACAAACTATGTATAATTATTTCAAGTTAGTGGGAAAAACAGCCATTGTCACTGGCGCTGGAAACGGCATTGGGAGAGGGATCGCAAAGGTTTTGGCCGGACTTGGGGTAAATGTGGTTGCATGTGATATTGAAAAAGAAAATGTGGAAGATGTTGTGGAGGAGATCACATCCCAGGGGCTTTTTGCAGTGGCTGTTTACTGTGATGTAAGAAAATATGAGGACATACAGAACGTGATCCGGACAGCTGTAGATACATACGGAACCGTGGATATCCTTGTAAATGACGCAGCCGGCTGCGGCGGAGGCGTGACCATTGACGATATTACGGAGGAGGAGTGGATGCGCCTGATCGAACTGAACCTGAACAGTGTTTACCGCTTCACCATGTCCGTCCTGCCATTGATGAGGGCGAAAAAAAGCGGAAAGATCGTAAATATCAGTTCAGGGGCAGGAATTGTAGGAGACTTTTCAGATCCCCATTATGCCGCGGCAAAGGGGGGAGTGATCGCATTTTCCAAGGAGATCGCCCATGAAGTTGCCAAGGACCATATTAATGTGAACTGCGTTGCACCCGGGTTGGTGGATACAAGGATGGCCAGGATCAGGCCATGGGAAGATGAGATCGCCGACACCCTTTGGCACAGGGTGGGACAGCCCGAGGACATAGCCTACGCTGTGGCATATATGGCATCGGCTGCCAGCGATTATTGTACCGGACAGGTACTTTCGCCCAACGGCGGCGCCTGGATGCAGTAAGCGGTCCGTTGACCGGGCAGGCGGAATATGACGGTAGACTATCTGTTTTACAATATGATCGTGCTGACCATGGCGGATCCGGCCGGATGCGGTATCATACCCAATGGCGCCGTGGCGGTAAAAGGGGACAGGATTGCCGGTGTTGGTGAGAACGGGGAACTGATAAAGCATTACTCAGCCCACCGGTATATAGACGGGCGGGGAAAACTTCTGATGCCGGGGCTGGTGGATGCACATATGCACACGGGTGTCAGCATTTATAAAGGATTTGCCCAGGATACGAAAAACTGGATGAGCGATTGCGTTTTTCCGCTAAAGGGGGCCCTTTCAGCAGAATCCAGAAGGGCCGGTTCCATGGTCATGATAGCGGAGGCCATCAAGGCTGGCACCACAACAATGGTTGACAGCAATGAGGACATGCTTTTATTTGCGGATAACCATGTGCAGGCCGGAGTCAGGGCCCAATTGTCCCATACGGTCCATGGGCTGCCTCTTGGCCGGGCTGTGATTGGGGATGATGAGCTATATCCTCTGGAAGATGATTTAGAGCAGGAATCTCTAAAAAACTGCAGAACGCTGATCACAGAGTACCATGACAGCCATAATGGCCGCATTACCTGCGGATTATGTCCTCTGGGACTGGACCGTGTATCAAGGGAAACCCTACAGATTATGAAGGAAATGTCCGACAGGGAAGGGTTTCCCATTCATCTCCATCTGGCCTGCGGGGAGAGGGAGGTAAAGCAGATGCAGATGCGGTATGGAAAAAGGAGCATTTCCTTCCTCCATGAGCTGGGGCTGGTCAACCGCAGGCTGATCGCTGTTCACCTGTCAGTGGCGAGTGAAGATGAGATCCGGTTTCTGGCCGGACAGGGGGCAGGGATGGTGCTGTGTTCAGGAAGTGAGGCCATTGTGGACGGGAATGTTCCTCCTGCCTTTGAATTCAGCAGGTACAGCCCCCGCCTTGCCATTGGTTCAGACCAGACCTCAGGTGGTAATTCTTCCAATCTTTTTTATGAGATGAAGATCGGAGCCCTGCTCAATAAGTGCAGGTTTAAAGATCCCTCCCTGTTCCAGGCATGGAAGATGCTGAGGCTGGCTACCATAGACGGGGCAAGGGCAATGGGTATGGGCCATGTCATAGGATCCCTGGAGCCGGGAAAAAAGGCGGATATGATCATGTTGGATCTGGAAGTGCCCCAGATGACACCCCTTGTCTGGGATCCGGTGTCCAACCTGATTCCCAACCTGGTATATGCTGCCAACGGCAGCGAGGTACAGCTGTCCATGGTTGACGGAAGGATTATAATGGAGGACAGAATACTGTTAAGTATCGATGAAAAGAAGATTATACGGGAAGCGCAGCAGGAGGGAAGAAAACTCCTTGAACGGGCAGGTCATAAGCTTCTTGAGAAGAACAGCATGATACAAAAGCTGAAAAAGGAAAATAAATTGTAAGATGAGCAGAGAAAGGGCGGGGACAATATGAAAAAATTACTGAGTATTGGTTTGGCAGTCACAATGGCGGTTTCCCTTACCGCGTGCGGCGGGGAGAAAAAGGCAGCGTCCGGGGGCGCTGATGGGGAGACTATCCGTATCGGTGTGGTGTGTCCTCTCACAGGTGAGTCTTCATTATTTGGGGATGTTCTGTCACAGACCGTGCAGCTGCTGGCAAAACAAAAGAATGAGGCAGGCGGCCTGCTGGGCAAGCAGATTGAGATCATGGTCTATGATAACCGTGATGACGCGGTGGAGACCACCAATGCAGCGAGAAAGGCTATCCTTAACGATAAGGTGGTTGCTTTTATCGGAACGGATTCCTCCGCCACCACACTGGCGCTTGGGGAAGTGGCGGCTGAAAATGAGATTCCCTTTATTACCAGTATTGCCACAAACTCCAAGGTTACCACAACAGATGACGGGGAGGTGCGTCCATGGGCATTCAGGGCCTGTCTGTCCGATCCGCAGAGCGGTGCCATACTTGGGCAGTATGCGGTGAATGAATGCGGTTTTAAAAAGATTGCGGTCATCTATGAGATCGGAAGCGATTTTTCCATTGGAGTTACCAATGAATTTACCCAGACCGTGGAGAACACAGGCGGTGAGATCGTGACAAAGGAAGCGTATAACACAGGGGATGTGGATTACCGCGCCGTACTGACAAAGATCAAGAATTCAGGGGATTTTGACGCCCTGTATATTGCGGCGGGATATTATAAACAGATCGGTCTGATCGCCAACCAGGCAAGGGAGCTTGGGATCGAGCAGCCGTTCCTGACAACAGAGGGCGCCATGTCCAGCGATCTGTTTAACATTGCGTCCGATTCCGTGGAGGGCATGATCTATAACGTGGCAGTGGACACTGCATCTGATAATGTACATGGGCTGCTGGAAGATTTCCAGGCGGAATGGGGATATGATCCGAGCCTGAATGTAGGACCGGACTGTTATCTGGCATATGATGCGTTCCAGCTCCTTACCGGTGCGATCGAGAAGGCAGGGGAAGCTGATCCAGCCAAGATCAGGGACAGCCTGGAGAACACAACGGAGCTTCAGGGATTGACCAGCTCCATCACATTTGATCCCAAGACCCATCTGGTATACCGCGAGGTTCCCATTTACCAGATTAAAGACGGCGGATTTACCAAACTTGGCCTTTTCTCACCGGCTATCCAGTGACAGGATCCCCATAACACCATGGCGCATGGCCCGTAGGCCGTGCGCCGTTTAGAAGGAGGTAACTTCCTTGTTTATACAGCAATTAGCCAATGGACTGTCAGTGGGAAGCGTATACGCGCTGATGGCAGTCGGATATGCCCTGATTTACAGCCTGCTGAACTTTACAAACTTTGCCCATAGCATAACGGTTACGATTGGCGCATTTACCACATTCTTTTTTCTTACATATGCCATGCAGGATCTGCTGGCAGGAATTATCGCAGGAATCATAGCGGCAGCGCTTTTGGCAGCGGTGATTGAATTTGTCGCATACCGCCCTTTGCTTAAACGAAACGCAAGAAGGGTCTATCTGATGATCATCGGACTTGGGATCTCTGTGATGGGAGATAACCTGATCATCATTGCATTTTCTGGCAGGTTCAGAATATTTCCGGTGAATTTTCCCTCTGAAAGCATAAAGATCATGGGGGCCAATGTGGGTCTGGTGGACATGCTGATTTTTCTTGTAAGCATGATCTCACTTCTGGTAGTGGAATTGATCATACGCAAAACAAAGCTTGGGCTGGCCATAAGAAGCGCGGCCTTCAGCCTGGAGGCCACCTCTCTCATGGGAGTTGACACATTTAAGCTGATCCTCTCCATTTTTCTCATTGCAGGGAGCCTGGCCGGTGTTGCCGGTACCCTTTTGGGGGCCAAATATACGGCCTATCCTTCCCTGGGCACTTTTTATACAAACAAGGCCTTTATATGTGCGGTGTTCGGAGGACTGGGCAGCCTGCCGGGAGCAGTTGTGGGAGCGCTGGTGCTGGGGGTTTCGGAGGCAATGATATCCGCCTATGTGTCCACCTCGCTGAGAGACTTGTTTGCGTATTTTCTGCTAATAGTGATTTTGCTGATCCGTCCATCCGGGCTGATGGGCAAGTCCAGCGAAGATAAAGCATAAAGGAGGCGGAAAAGTGGAGTATTGGTTAGGTGTTGCGACATTAGTCGGTATCTATATGATCGCTGTTTTGGGCGTGTCAATTCTTTGCGGCTTCACGGGAATGTTTTCCATGGGACATGCCGGTTTTATGGCCATCGGGGCATATACTTCCGCCCTTCTGACAAAAAACTTTGACATGCCGGTTTTTCTGGGAGTGATCGCAGGCATGGTGACATCCTCTGTTATCGGAGCCATTATCAGTTATCCAACGCTGAAGCTTCGCGATGATTATTTTATCATTGTGACCCTTGGGATCGGAGAGGCGATCAAGCTGATCATCCAGAATGCGGCTTCCATAACAGGAGGGGCAAGAGGGCTGGCGGACATACCCAAGGGTTCTAATTTTGTAAATGTCTGGATCATAGTGGTGATCACAGTTATTGTTTTAAAATCATTTATCAATTCCCGCCACGGCAGGAACTGTGTTGCGGTCCGGGAGGAGGAGCTGGCCGCCCAGTCCGTGGGGATCAATGTATTCCAGTATAAGATGGAAGCCATGGTGATCAGCTGCGCGCTGTGCGGCTGTGCGGGAGCGCTTTTGGGGCATTACATGCATTATCTTCAGCCCAACATGTTTACAATGGTCAAGTCGGACGAGCTGGTGATCATGGTGATCCTGGGCGGAAGGGGAAGCCTTACCGGTACGATCCTGGCAGGTCTTCTGATGCTTCCGCTGCCGGAACTGCTGCGGTTTGGCTCTGCTGAGCAGTGGCGTATGGTGCTGTACGGATTCCTTGTGGTGATCGTGATCCTGTTCCGCCCGGCCGGCATCATGGGCACACGCGAACTGACCATGAATGATCTTAAATCGCTTGTTGGCTGGGTGAAAGGAAAATTCAGCAAAAACAGCCTGAAAATTTCAAGAAAGGAATAGGATCTATGGAGAATTGTGAGTATGCCTTGGAAATCCGGGATGTGAGCAAACGGTTTGGCGGAATCGTGGCAACCGACCATGTGAATATAAAGGTGAGGCAGGGACAGATCTTTGGTATCATCGGCCCCAACGGAGCCGGGAAGACCACTCTGTTTAATATGATCACAGGCGTTTACAAACCCACGGAAGGAGATGTAATGCTGTACGGCAGATCCATTGCCGGGAAGCTTCCCTATGAGATCGCCCGCAGCGGCATAGCCAGGACCTTTCAGAATATCCGCCTGTTTGGGGATTTAAGTGTGTATGAAAATGTACATATCGCTTATCAGAAAAACATGACCTATAATTTTTGGGAAGGCATTATAAAAAACAGGAAATACAAAGAGGAAGAAAGAATCTGCGCAAACCGGTGCGAGGAGACGTTAAAGGATATGGGGCTTTGGGAGATACGCGGCCATCTTGCAGGTAATCTGCCCTATGGTATGCAGAGAAGGCTGGAGATCGTGCGCGCCCTGGCCACATCGCCCAGGATCCTTTTGTTGGATGAGCCGGCGGCAGGTATGAATGAGGATGAATCAGCAGTACTTGCAGGCATCATCAGGGAGATAACCAGGAAAAATAAGGAGATCACCATACTGGTGATCGATCACCATATGGATGTGATCATGAGCGTATGTGATGAGATGACGGTTATCAATTTCGGCAGACAGCTGGCTACCGGGGGACCGGAGGAAATACAGGGTAACCAGGAAGTGATCGATGCGTACTTGGGAGTAGGTGACTAATATGTTGAAAATAGATAATCTCACATTCAGCTATGGAAAGATCCAGGCATTAAAGGGCGTCAGCTTTGAGGTGAAACAGGGAGAGATACTCTCCATTGTAGGGGCAAACGGCGCGGGCAAGTCAACGCTGCTAAAATGCATTGCCGGACTGCTGAAACCACAGGGCGGGCAGATTTCATATAACAGCGAACCCCTCCCAAGGTCTGCCAGCGCGGTTGTGGCAAAGGGAATTGCCCTGGTTCCGGAGGGAAGGTGGATCTTCCCCAACCTGACCGTGGAGGAAAACCTTCTCATGGGTGGATACCTGGTTAAAAACAGGAAAGAGGGACTGGAAAAGGCATACAGTATGTTTGGCAGGTTAAAGGAGCGGCACACACAGCGGGCCGGCACCATGTCAGGCGGGGAGCAGCAAATGCTGGCCATTGCCAGAGGACTTATGTCTAATCCTAAAGTACTTGTGTTAGATGAGCCGTCTTTGGGGCTGGCGCCCCTTATTGTAAATGAAGTGATTGAATATATTGATGAGATCAATAAGCAGGGGGTAACCATACTGCTGGTTGAGCAGAATGCCCGGAAAGCGTTAAAAATCGCCCATCATGCCTGCGTAATGGAACAGGGAAAAATCGTGCGTTATGGAACCGGAGATGAGATCGCCCGTGACGAGAGCGTGGTTGCGGCATATCTTGGCAGAAAAAAATAACAAAAAAGCGAGGGAATATAATGAAGGACTACTTAAAGATAGCGGGAAAGACAGCAATCGTGACTGGATCAGGCCGAGGCATAGGCCGCGGGGTGGCGGCAGGGCTGGCCTCCTATGGCGCAAAGGTTATGGTGGCGGATATCAATGACGAAAATGGCGTAAAGGTCAGGGATGAGATCATAGCAGAGGGAGGGGTTGCCGATTACTGCCACTGTGATGTGTGTAAGATCGGGGACATCAGGAATCTGGTGGCAAAGACTGCGGAGAAATTCGGCACCATTGATATTCTGGTCAATAATGCCGGAGGAGGAGAGCCGCCCTGTGATTTCTTTACCATCACAGATGAGCGCTGGGATCATTATATCAGATTTAACCTGTACAGCGCATTTTATATGATCAGGGAAGTGTTCCCCTATATGAAGAAACAAAAAAAGGGGAAAATTGTAAATATTAGCTCCGGCTATGCGATCGGAGGGGGAGATTTCTGCGCACACTATGCTTCCGCAAAGGCCGGTGTCATTGGCCTTACCACCTCCATTGCCAAAGAGGGAGCCCCTTACGGAATCAATGTAAATGTGATCCCTGTGCCCACAACAGATACGCCGGGACTCAGGGAGGCTGATTTTGAACTGGTAGGGGATGAGATTCCCCTGATTCCACTGGGACGGATCGCAGTGCCTGAGGATATTGCCAACACGGTGCTGTTCTTGGTATCTGAATCCGCGGACTACGTGACAGGGCAGATTGTGGCTCCCAACGGAGGCAGGAGGATGCTGATATGATTTGGCCCAATGGTGCAAAATGTGCGTTTAATCTGGGCTTTGACTTGGATGGGGAAACCATCTGGCGCAACAAGGCCAGAAGGCTGCCGGGGGGCGCTGCATTTATCAAAGGGCCATCCATCGGGGCATATGGTCCTAATAAGGGAGCGGCCCGGATTTTGGAGATCCTGGAGGAGTTTCATTTGAAGGCCACCTGGTTCATTCCAGCGGTGATGATCGAGGAACACCCGGGGATTGTGGGGCAGATACTGGACAGGGGCCATGAGATATCGCATCACGGTCTGGACCACACGGGCAGATATGGGGACACGTTAACAGAACAGCAGGATACCATTGGAAGATGCCAGGACATTTTCCTGAAATATACCGGACGCAGGGCCTTTGGCATAAGACCTACCGGGACTCTGCTGCCGGAGACGGAAAAATGGCTTTACAATGGCGGCGGCTTTTTATATTCAAGTGCGGGAACCAGCGGAGAGGGCAGAGGATACTATTACGTTGATGGGGAGAAAACCGGTGGGATCAATGTGCCATGCCGGGATGAACAAATGGATGATTACGTGCAGACCGTGCTGCATTCCTATCCCGCAGTGCTGGAGGGGATGCCCAGGATCGCTTCCTATGACGTGGTTTATTCCAACTGGATCAGGGAAATAGAGGGCATGGTCAGATTCGGGACCACAGGTTCCTCCGCCTTTCATCCACAGATTGCCGGAACGCCGGGGAGGGCGGTCATGTTGGAACGGTTCTGCAGTTATTTGGCGGACAACCGGGATGTGTGGTGCGCCCCCTGCCTGGACATAGCAAAGTATCATAAAACAGCATTGGAGGTTGAACATCATGAGTGATCATACGAAGATCTGGCCTGAGGGCAAAAGCTGTGGGGTGATGGTCAGCGTGAACCTGGATGCGGAATTTTATGGAAGGATCTTTTATCCGGACGTGGATGTGGATGACGGGGACATCATGCGTCTGGGAAAAACAGGAATGGAATACGGACTTCCAAGGCTGCTGGATACATTGGAGCGTTTTGGTGTCAAGGCCACCTTTTTTATACCCGGAGCCGTTGGGGAGCGTTACCCGGAACAGGTAAAGGAGATTGCCCGCAGAGGGCATGAGATTGGATGTCATGGGGACCAGCATGAAATCCTGGGATGCCTTTCACGTGCCCAACAGGGCACGGTGCTGCAAAGGGCCGGAAAAAAGCTGGAAGCTTTGACAGGGAAACAGATCAAGGGATTCCGGATGCCTGAGGGGGAGATGAATGAGGATACCCTGATGGTTCTTAAGGAGTTGGGATACGAATACAGCAGTTCCCTTTCAGACAATGATATTCCTTATATCCACGGCTGCACCGGATTGGTTGAACTTCCCATTCACTGGGAGCTGTTTGACCTTCCCTATTTTACATTTGCATTTGATCCCCCCATTCCCCCCGGACAGGCCCGCTCCGCATCCATGGATGAGGTACTGAAAAACTGGATCTATGAGTGGGAAGGCGCCAGGCGCTGGGGAACGCTTATGAATATACAGCTGGATCCCCAGACGATCGGTGAACAGGGCCGTATTTTTATACTGGAAGAGCTTTTGAGCAGGATACAGAAGGAACCGGGAGCGTGGATCGCAACCGGGGAAATGATCGCATCCCACATGAGAACGATATGAGAAATGGAGGCTTTTATGTCTGAAGCAGCATTAAATGCAATGGCACAGCAGTATCTGGATCTTACACTGTGCAAAAGCAGATATGATGATATTGATATACAATGGTACACGGAAGGCCCCTTCTGGCGCAGGACCAGCATGCGGTTTTCCAGGGATTATAAGATCCTGCCGGATTATGAGATTGCTGATTTAAAACACGGAAAAACGCTGGAGGATATTCTGGATGAGTCCCAACACCTGGCGGAGAACCTGAAGCTGTTTGAAAAGACAGCCCCGCCGGAACAGCTGCAGCGAACAGGATACCTCATTGACCATGTGATTGCCTTGAACACCCGTACCCGGATGCTGATGGGGGAGAAAATGGGCTTTGATGAGATGACCGGCAGATTATACGACCTGGTGGCTCCGGAGTATGATTATCAAAAATTTGATGATATCCTGGACCGGATGGGTCAGGCGCTTCCGGGAGCGGGACCGGCCAGGGATAAGGTCCTGGAATTTAGAAAAAGGATCTCCATCCCCAGGGAGAGGATACTGGACGTAATGAAGAAAACCACCGGGGAATTTCATACCATGTCCATGAACAGGATGACCTTGACCGGAAACAGTATGCCCCGGGTAAGGGTGCGTGACTATCCAAATCCGGATATGGCGTTCCTGTCCATTCTGTTTGGCTATGATTATAACCACCTGGAATATGAGAGGAATTTTAACCTGAATTATCCATGGACGGTTGACAACGTTATTGAGTGTATCGGACATGAGATGGAGCCGGGCCATCTCACTTATTATGAGAAGCGCACCCAGACCTATATTGACACGTGCTGGCCGGAGATGGCGGTGGTACAGCAGTTCTCCTCTTCCTCCGCATTTACGGAAGGCTCTGCACGGTTTGTGATCTCCATGTGCTTTGACCACTCTGATACAAAGAAGACAGACTTTGAGAGGGAGGTTATCTTTGGCACGGCAGGGTTGGACAAAGCTCTGGCAGGATTAATGCCGCTGTGGCATGAGTACTGCGAGATCGCAGGCTATGGGAAACTGGAAGTCACACGAAACATCTGGGACCGGCGGTGGACAGAGCATGAAGCAGCGGAATTTCTGAGAAAATACGCGATTGTGGATAAGAATGCAGAAGATGACATTGTTAACCATCTGGCAGCGGATGATGGCCATTTTGTCGCCCATGACTATGCCCGTGATGTGGTAAAAGAGTATTTTAATCACATAACAAAGGATGTGGACGCCCAGTGGACGCTTTACGAGAAACTGTGCTGCGGGCATATGAGTATGAGGGGGATGGAGGATAAGACGTTTAGGGTATAGCAGATAAATGAATGGAATGAAAAGTAAGCGGACGCCCTGGTGATCCGCTTATTTGAGTTTTAAAAGCAAAGGATATTTTCTGAGCCGCATGTCCCTGAGATCGGATGCTGTCTGGTTTTGTTGCGAGGGAAATCATATAATAATATGTATTGGAATAAATACCTAATTAAATTCAAAGTAATACGTAAAAAATATACAAAAAGACAAAATAGTACTAGAAATGTTAAAAACTTACTATTTATTATGTATGAAGATCTTTATATAATATTTATAAATGTTAACATTTTGTTAATACGAGTATGGCCAGACCGTATTTTTATTTGTACTTCATTCCTTAATCGCGAAAAGGATGAAAAGCAAAGATTAAGAAAGGGGTAAGAAAAGGTTTATGAAAAAAAGATTAAAACCAGTTATGGCTTTAGTTCTTGCCGCTTCTATGATGGGATCAAGTCTAGGAGTAGGAAACAGTGTCGCAGCAGGGGGGGGGGGGTATAAAACCCTTTAATTCTTACGCTGAAGAGATTGAAAGAGAAGAAGATAATACATCAGACACCGATAATCCAGAAACACCAGACACCGATAATTCAGAAACACCAGAAACAGATAACCCGGAGACACCGGATACAGATAGCCCGGAGACGCCGGGCACGGATAATCCGGAGACACCGGACACGGAGAACCCGGAGACGCCGGATACCGATAATCCGGAGACGCCGGACACGGACAATCCGGAGACGCCGGACACGGAGAACCCGGAGACACCGGACACGGATAATCCGGAGACGCCGGATACCGATAATTCGGAGACGCCGGACACGGATAGCCCGGAGACGCCGGATACCGATAACCCGGAAACACCGGACGTTGATGATCCGGACAAGTTAGAAGAGGAAACAGGAGAGAAAGATGCAATCAAGGGTGCAGGTGCATCTGCCTCTTTAAGCTTAAAGGAAGAAAAGACCGCTACTCCCAGCGAGGCCACAAAGGCTACTCCCAGTGAAGCCAGCCGTAATAATTCACTGGATGATGAGATGCTGGAAAGGGTAATTACTACATATAACAATACGCCTGCTTATGAGGAGATCGCTGAAACAGATGACAGTTTCATGTATCTAAGCCAGAAAAACGGAAGAACAAAGCAGGATATTGGTTTTACTGATAAATATAATTATAAAGAGACAGAGTATTTCCTGAAAGGAAAAGCGCATGTCTATGATCTGGAAGACGACCATAAAGTGGTGACTGCAACATCCAGCAATGCAACCAGACCAAAGGCGCAGGATTATGTAAACAGGGTATTTGTGTATATGCCGGAGGATCCAGCTGATTTTAACGGTGTGGTTTTTGTGGATATACTGAATGCCAGCAGTAAAGTGGATCTACCCGATATTTGGCGCAGAAGTTACGATTATTTTATGCGGAATGGATATGCCTATGTGGGAATCACTTCAAAATACTGCAATGTGGAATCTCTTAAGAAATTTGATTCCAAGCGGTATGCAGAACTGGAATGGGGCACCAGCAGCCTGAATGATGACGACAGGAACGGTTTGTTCTGGGATATGTTAGGTCAGTTAGGCGTTATGCTAAAGCAGCAGGATTGTGATCTGTTGGGGGGAAATACGGCGGACAAGGTATTCCTCATGGGGCAGTCGCAGTCAGGTATGTATCTAAACACGTTTGTTAACTGCTTTGGACAAGCCAATGCAGTGGGAATAGATTATAATTCTGATGAGGGGGAGGGAGATGCTGTTTTTGATGGCTTCGTTAATGTAGTCGGAGCATTTGCGGACTCAGCCCTTAGCAGCGGCGGTAAAACCCGAAGCTTTGCCGCACCGTATGATTCTCCAGTGCCATATATATTGGTGGAGGGAGAGAATGATTACAGTGCCTGCGTTAAAATAAATCCCAATTATATTAAAGAAGACGGCGATGAGCCGGGAGAGAATATGTACCGCCATTACGTGATCGCAGGCGGAGCCCACTCATCCAAGATTTTCCCTCCGGACCTGACGGATGAACTTCAGATCCAGGCAGGGCGTCCGGCTGGGTATTATCCGGCAATGAAGACAGATAAGGATACAGGGCGTCCCAATACAAACACGGACCTTAATATGGATTCCTATGTCAACTCTGTTTTGGCAAACCTCATTGAATGGACGGATGGCGGGGATATGCCGGCCGGTTTCCAGGCTGATGATATTGACCTGGATGCAAGAGATGACTATGGAAACCTGACAGAGGGTATTGTTCCTCCCCAGATCACGGTGCCTGTGGCAAAGTATTATGGGGGCGTTAATGGAAACTACTCTACAGACGGCGGCTCCATGGTATATATATCCAGAGAGGAATTGGAAGATCTGTATGCAGATAGGGAGGACTATCTGGATCAGTACGAGTCCGCTTTGGATGATGCGATTGCAGAGGGCTACCTGATAGAGGAAGAACGTGAGCGTATGATGTCCATAGCGGAAAATCAGCCCATATTTGGATATCGCCCTTCATGGTTTACTAATATTGAAGAATCCATGAAAAGTGAGCCTTCCATTAAGATGGTAGGTGATGTGGAAGAAAAAGACGGATATAAGGAAATGACCTATAAAGTGAGCGGTACTGCCAATATCTATGGTGTATTGCTGGAGGATATCCCTTATATCAGAAAGCCTGCCCAGGCATATACCAACTATATCAGGGTTTGCATACCGGATAATTTTAATGGCAAGGCAGTGATTGGACTTATATCTAATAACGATACGGAGTTTGATATAACAAAACTGAAAGCCAAAGGAATTGCCTATATTGGCATTACGGCAGATGCAGATGCGGCTGAGAAGTATGGATGCAGCTGGAAGGTTTTGGAGAAGGAGGCAGACCCGACAAGACAGGAGAACGGCCTGATCTGGGATATCATCAGCCAAACCGCCTCCTTAGCAGAGGAATTATTAGGACAGAATCCTTCCAGGCTGTACCTTGGAATCAAGAAGGCGGATAATTCATGCGCATATACATATACGAATGTATTTAAGCGTTTCTATGGTTTTAAGGTGGATGCAGTAGGTGTGGATGGACTTTATGAAATAGCTGAGCCCAAGAAGCTTATGGTGCTTAACGATATTGATTCCACGATTCCTGTAGCATCACAAGATTCAGTTGTGGCATGGTATGACAGTATTATTTATAGGGAAAACGGCAACGGACCAACCATTGGCGCCACTGCGAAGAGCATTATTGAGCAAGACGGTATGTACTTCAAAGATTCCAATGGTAATGGTATCCTGGATGTGTACGAAGACTGGCGGGAAGATGCTGAAACACGAGCAAAAGATTTAGTTGAAAAGATGACGATCCAGGACAAAGCAGGAATGATGGTTATTAATTCCAGAGGTATGGGTATCAATAGTTCCGATCCTGACGAGGCAACCGGCCTGTTGGATGAAACCTCCAACACGGATGACATGTCTTCCGAAATTTTCGGTGTGTCACGCACACTGGGCACAACGGAAGCAATTGTGGACTGGGGGCTGAGGCACTTTATACTCCGTCAAAATCCGGAACCCGAGGATATGGCTTCCTGGATCAACCAGATGAATCTGGTGGCAGAAAAGACAGAACTGGGAATCCCGGTTGTTGTGGCTTCTAATTCCAGAAATGAAAATGGACAGATGACGTTTGGTATGAATGATGCGTCAGGCGTATTCTCCACATGGCCTGGCACATTAGGCCTGGCCGCAGCGGTTATGGGAGATATTGCCCGTGGAGGAGATGCAGGTCTTATCAGCCGCTTTGCAGAGATTGCCAGAAATGAATGGGATGCGTCAGGCTTAAAGAAGGGATATATGTACATGGCAGATACCATGACAGATCCCAGATGGCAGAGGACCTATGGAACGTTTGGAGAGGATCCTGAATTGATCAGCGATATTATTGGAAGGCTGGTAGATGGATTCCAGAACGGTTCGGATGGTGTGCAGGCAGATGGTGTTGCCCTGACTGTAAAACATTTCCCAGGAGGCGGTGCAAGAGAGAACGGTTTCGATCCCCACTATTCACAGGGACAGTGGAATGTATATCAGACGGAAGGCAGCTTGGAGAAATATCACCTTCCGGCATTTATCAAGGCAGTGGAAAACCGTGTAGCTTCTATCATGCCATATTATGCAAAACCGGCAGCTGAAAAGAGTGAAACACAGTATGACCTGGAAGGAAATCCCATTGACATGGTTCCTGTAGGGTTTGCGTTTAATAAGGTATTTATCAACGATATCCTCCGTGAGCAGATAGGACATGAGGGATATGTAAACAGCGACAGCGGTATTACCGGCAATATGTGCTGGGGAGTTGAGGAACTGGATGTTCCTGAAAGAAATGCATTGGCGATCAATGTGGGAACAGATATCATAAGTGATACAAATGATGTTAATTCGATCATTGAAGCTTGGAACAGAGGCGCTGATGGCGGAAAATCCGACTATTATACGACTGAAGGTGTAGTTCCTGCAGGTTATGAGGTGGCGGATGTGACATTAACAACAGCAGCGCTTGACCGGTCCAATGTGCGGCTGTTAAAAGAAATGTTTGATCTCGGTCTTTTTGAGAATCCATACCGCGATCCGGATACTGCTCAAGAGACGGTAGATAACCAGGATAACTGGGATGAAGCATATGAGGCCCATCAGAAATCAGTGGTTCTCTTAAAAGATGGGGAAGGAACCCTTCCATTGACTGCTGATAAGCTGACAGGGAAGAAAGTTTATATCCAGTACTTTGGACAGAGCAATTCGGCCAGCACAACTTCAGAGCTTCAGAGAAGCATTATGTCCGGGGATTACAACATCAGCCTTACCAACAATTATCACGAAGCAGACTATGCATTACTGTTTGTCAATCCATCCTCCGGCAACTATTTCTCTGCAACAAAGGGGTACCTTGAGCTGGATATATGTACGGATAAGATCGTCCATGATGTGGATGATGAAGGGCGCCCGGTGGCGGACACTCATACGGAATCCACTATTGAGAATGTAGAATCCATCAAGGCGATCTCAGAGGCAGTAAGAGCGAACGGCGGTAAAGTTGTGACAAATGTAAACTTTACCCTGGCCTGGATGTTGGGTAATGTAGAACCTTATTCAGATGTGGTCCTGGCTGGTTTTGATACCCTGACAACGGCAACCATGGATGTAATCACAGGTGTCTATGAGCCTACCGGCAAGATGCCCATTACCCTTCCAAAGGACGACAGTGTGATCGCTGTCAATGCGGACGGTGTGTGCATATCTCCAAATGATGTGCCTGGCTATGATAAGGATCAGTATATGCCGGCATCCATGAAAGATGAGAACGGAAAAGCTTACGCATACAAAGACAGTGAGGGCAATTATTACGAACTTGGTTTTGGACTTACTTATGTGGACGATAATGAGGAAGAACCGGTTGATCCTACCCCGGGTGAGAACGGCGGCAATTCTGGAAGCAGTGGTTCCGGCGGCTCCGGAAACGGCGGCAGGGTTTATACTTCCTCATCCAATACTCCGGGTGCTTGGCATCAGGACGAAAAGGGCTGGTGGTTTGAGTTTACAGATAAGAGCTGGCCTCATGAAGAGTGGAGACAGTTGGTATGGAATAATGTGGTAAGCTGGTACTATTTCCATGAAGACGGTTATATGGCAACAGGCTGGTTTAGGGACGGAGATCATGTGTTCTATCTCCATCCATACTCTGACGGAACCCAGGGATATATGTATGTGGGCTGGCATCAAATTGATGGAAAGTGGTATTACTTTAACGAGGTTTCCGATGGAACATTAGGCAAACTGTTAACAAATACCTGGATCGATGGCTGGTATGTAGACAATGATGGCGTTTGGAACGGGGAACAGCGAAATAATGAATAAAAGATAAACAGCAGGGTGACTGAGAGCAATCTTCAGTCACCCTGCTGTTGGTGTGCAGTCTTCCGGCAATGGCGGCAGGAAAAAATTCCAAAGCAGCGGAAGCCGGGGGGGGGGGGGCATCTAAAAAAGGCCGGGCAGGTTTGACTTTTGCCATTGGTTCAGATATAATAAATTCACTTTATGCAATGCACCGGCCTGCTAACTTAGGGATATGGTTCCCTGTGTCAGCAGGCATGATGCATTCTATGGGATAAGGTCATTGTTACAGAATTTTTGACTGTGATTTATGGGGGTAATGGTGGATCGCTTAGATAAAAAGATAGTTTATTTAAAAAGAGCGGCGTTTATAAATGGACTGCTTACCATTCTGGCTGCAATGGTCAGTGAGTTCCTGTCATCAATGGTAGGTCAGCCTTACATACTGGAGATGGGGCAATGCCCCATATGGTATGAGTCTTTGGCCGGAACAGCGCTTATGCTGTTATATTTCCTGCCTGACAGCAGCGTGAGGAAGAATCGGGCCATTGGCCTGATATATGCATTAACAAGTGTATTGGCGGCAATATTTTCCGTGTTATTATATTTTTGTATGATGCTTCCGTCCCCTGACCACGTCATGTTATGGGTGGTATATTTTATCCTGTACATAGTCCCATTGGCGGTGATCAGCTGTCTGGCAATGGCGGTCATGGTTGATAAGGCGGAGGTTTTACCGGAGGATGAATATAAGGGGAAAAGGAAAATACCGTCCAAAGTAATTGCCGGGCTGATTGCCATATCAGGCTTAGTTGTCACTTCCCATGCATTTATGCGGTATGAGCAGCCGGAAGATCTTACCGCATGGCAGCGGCGTGAACTGGCAAATTCCGGCGTGTCCATGTTAATGCCGGGTAATTCTGAAGAAGGGGATAAGTTTTATGATACAACCGGTGTGATGCATGTGATCACCGGTACGGGAAGACGGATGATCGTGGTAATGTTTGAGGGAGAGCCGGGCGGTTATCCTGAGACGGATGATTATGTGAATGAGATCATAAGCGAAGAGACATATACGATAGATGGAATAGAATATACCAGAAGTGTTGAGAGGAACATCAATAAGGATTATAAAATGATCGCCTATATGAATGGCATAAGCTTTGAATATAATAACAAAGTATATATGGCCATGGTCATAACAGGGCGCACAAATGCTGCGCTGAAACGCGATATTGATAAAATCCTGGGCACGTTTGAGATACAAAGATAAGGGGAAAGATCCTCTTGGCTGAGGTGTGATAATAAAAATTATTGCACAATAATGGCTGCTATAATTTGGGAAAAGCAGATAAAAAAGCATTTATATTGTGGAATATATTGACATTTTGATAAGAAGATAGTATATTGAAAAAAATAATTATGTGTAAATTGTGCGATTTACATTGAGAGGACAATATATGCACCGTAAAATACAAAGGGTTTCATTGCAGTCTGAAATAACAAAATATATTCAGGATTACATAAAGGAAGAAGGACTGATAAGAGGTGACAAACTTCCCTCACAAGGGGAAATGGTTGAGATAATGGGGGTGAGCAGGACCTCCTTGAGAGAAGCCATAAAAACTCTGGAGGCGCAGGGGTTACTAGAAGTACGGAATGGAAAAGGCGTTTTTGTCGGATCTAATTATGGAAATGATTTTATCCAGTTGTCAATCGGTTTTCACAAAGAGAAAGAGCGGCTTTTGGAAGCATTGGAAGTGCGCCATGTATTAGAACGTGAAATCATTAAAATGGTTGTGAGGAGAATAACGGAAGCGGAGATTTCTGAGTTAGGTCAAATCACAGATATTTTAATGGATAAATTTTATAAGAAAGAAGAAAAGCGCAACGAGGACCGGAATTTTCATTATAAGATTTATATGTGCTGCCATAACAGTGTGATGTATCAAATGATGACAACTCTAAGCGACTTATTTGATGCTTTTTGGAATGATCCACTGGACATAGAAAATCCATTTGAAGAAGGTATGCCGTACCATTTAGAATTATATAAGGCCATAAAAGACCGGAATTTAAAGCGCGCTCTGAATGCGAATGAAGAGATCATCAAAGATATACGGAGAGAGTTAGAAAATGCAGGTATTAAATAATTTTTAATTTTAGCTATAATATAGCATATAGCACATAGAATATACCTTACAAAGAAAGGGAAGAAAGATGACAGATCAAAGTAAGTATTTGGAAGACTCAAGATTGATTGAGACCCATTATGGAGAGGAATATGAAAATTATTACAATGCAATTGTGCCGCCTGTCTTTTTGAATTCATTAAATGTATTTCCATCTATTGATGCATATTTTGACAGTGATAAAAATGACAAGCATGTTTATGTATATGGGAGGGTGCAGAATCCTACAGTTAGAATTCTGGAAGATAAGATCGCGGCATTGGAACATGGTACCAAAGCATTTGTGTATTCATCCGGTATGGCTGCGGCGACAACCGCTGTAATGTCCGTATGCCATGCGGGCGCCCATATTGTCTGTGTCAGAAATGTATATGGACCGCTAAATACGTTTCTTACCCAGTATTGTAAAGAATATTTCCAGATGAACGTAACATTTGTAAAAGGTGATCTTATTGAAGAGTTTGAGGATGCTGTTACTGATAATACCGATTTGATTGTACTGGAGAGTCCTTCATCAATCGTGATGAGTTTGCAGGATATATCCAAGGTAGTACAGATAGCCAGAAAACATAATGCAAAAACCTATATTGATAATACGTACTGTACACCGATTTTTCAAAATCCGTTAGATTTGGGGGTAGATATAGTTATGCACACAATGTCCAAATACATAGGCGGACATAGCGACATTATAGGTGGTGTTTTAATTGCAAACGATGAGGATTTATTAAAAAAACTGATGCTTCATAGAGAATTGTATGGAGGCATATTAGGACCAATGGAGGCATGGCTGGCAATCCGGGGATTACGTACAATTGAGGTCCGTCTAAGGCAGCATGAAAAAAATGCAATGGCAGTTGCTGCATTTTTAGATAAGCACCCCAGGGTAAAAACCGTAAATTATCCAGGCTTACCGTCCTTTCCACAATATGATTTGATGAAAAAACAACAAAAGGGTAATTGTGGTCTTATGAGTTTTGAAATTGACAGTACGATGGAACAGACAAAAAAGTTTTGTCAAGCGCTTTCAATATTTAAAATCGGGGTATCATGGGGTGGCTTTGAAAGTCTGGTGGAGATGCCATATGCAAGAATGACAGATCAGGAAGCTTCATGGCTGGGGGCCTCTGCTAATATTATACGCATACACTGCGGACTGGAAGGAGATGACCTATTGATCGCGGATTTGGAGAAGGCCTTTTCAATCTTATGATAACAAAAACAAAAATGAAGGAGGATATAATGTATGAAGAAAATGGTTGCAACAATGTTAACGTTAGCAATGGGTGCAGGAATGTTGACAGGATGCGGGGGATCGGCAGTTAAACAGGAAACAGACAGTATGAAAAGAGAAGAAAACATTGTTATTACAATGGTTGAATCTCTGACCAGTCCGGATCGAACTGCTATTATCCGTGAAATTGCAGACAAGTATGAGCAGGAACATCCCAATATATCCATTGAAATTATTTCTCCGCCACTGGAAAATGCCGATAATAAAATCACACAGATGCTGATGAGTGGATCAGGAGTAGATATTGTGGAGACAAGGGATTTGACGATCACACAGTATGTGAATAACCAATGGATCCAGCCACTGGATCAATGGCTGGATCAATGGGAAAATAAGGATACCTTAACCAGCGCAGCCAATTCGGCTATTTATAAAACTGGGGATAAGGCATATTTAATCCCTTATGGGTTTTTATGGAGAGGACTATATTGCAGGGCAGATTGGTTTAAAGAAAACAATCTTGAGTTGCCTAAGACCTGGCAGGATATTCATGACGCAGGAGTAGAATTAACTGATTCAAGTAAGAACCGGTTTGGCTTTGCATTCCGTGGCAGCACATTGGGACATCAGTATGCGGATACTGTGATATGGAGTTATATTGGAACAGATCTATTGGCAAATCCGGATGCAGGATATTATTTGAAAGAGAAAGAGGGGGAAACGATCTTTACGTTGCCGGAAACAAAAGAAGCACTGGAATTCTATAAATCTTTATATACAGATTGCTCTCCAAAGGACTCAATTGCATGGGGATTTGCGGAGATGGTTCAGGGTTTTGTTGGCGGAACAACAGCCATGCTGATACAGGACCCAGAGGTCATTGCATCTTGTGAAGCAGATATGAGTGAAGAACAGTGGGAATTAATCCAGTTTCCGGTAGGTCCATCAGGACAGGCGGTTTTCCCAAATGGATTTGCTGGCTGGGCAATGACTTCATTTACAGAACATCCGGATGAGGTATCAGACTTTATACTGTATCTGTCTAATCCCGAAAATAACACGTATTTTGCAAAAAATTATGCTACAATTCCAATTCATTCCAATGCACCTGAGCTTGACAGTTTTTTCAAAGAGGGTAGATTCTCAATCTATATGGACATGGCTGAAAAGGGGGAGGTTTATCGCTGTGCTACTCAACCAATGATGTATAACGCATATGCCACCTATAAAACGAATGTGGATACGATGTATCAAAAGTGGTTAACTGAGGAAATAAGCACGGATGATCTATTGAAGTGGCTGGATGATTTTTGGAAGGATGCATATCAGCAGGAGGGAAGAAAGTATTAAACATAAACCCGGGAGAGGTGAAAATTACCTCTCCCTCATATAGGAAAAAGGAGATACGGAAAAGATGAATGGTATTGGTAAAATGGAACGGAAAAAAAGAGCGTACATTATCCTATTACTTATCCCTTCTATTGTTCTTCCAATAATTTTTACATATTATCCAATGATTAAAGGAAGTATTATGGCTTTTCAAAGCTATAATCTTATGGATATAGGAAATATCCGATGGATCGGATTCGGTAATTTTAAAAAATTGTTTATGCCGAATGCGAGTAATTCGTTTTATGTGATATTAGGAAATACTGTAAAGTGGGTTTGCGTTTCATTGCTTTTTCAGTTTTTGATTGGTTTTGGTGTTGCTCTTTTACTCAAGAAAAAGTTCAAGGGATCCGGAATTTATCAGGGTTTAGTATTCTTTCCCTGGGCTGTTTCGGGATTTGTCATTGGTATTATATGGCGATGGATGTTTAATGGTACATCAGGTGTGATTAACGATATTCTAAGCCGTATAGGAATTATAAGTGAGCCGATTGGATGGTTGGCCGATAAAAATACAGCTTTATTATCTTGTATTGTAGCCAATATATGGTATGGAGTTCCATTTTTTACAATTATGATTACCGCAGCATTAAGAGGCGTCTCCGAAGATTTATATGAGGCAGCCAGTGTGGACGGTGCCAGCGCATTTGGAAAGTTCTGGAATATCACAGTGCCATCCATTCAATCCGTTTTATTGCTGACTGTATTAATGAGGACAATATGGATTTTTAATTTTCCCGATTTAATATATTCAATGACACAAGGTGGGCCAGCTGGTTCGTCCCATATTGTCACTTCGTATATGATGCAATTGGTCCAGAGTTTGGATTATGGTTTAGCTTCTTCTGTTGGATTATTATCCATTTTATTCTTGATCATCTTTACCATAATCTACTTAATAGCCACTAAGCGCATAAATTCGGAGGATTAAGGCATGGATAGAAAATATAGTAAGTTTATTCTGGATTTTTTTAAATATGGCGTTTTATTATTATTTTTGGTAATTGTCATGTTCCCCTTTTTTTGGATGCTGGTGACTTCATTAAAGGGCAGTCAGGCAGAGATTTATGCATTTCCGGTTCAATATTTACCACAAAAGCCCAGCCTGGTTAATTATATTTCAATGTTATGGAAAGGCAATTTTGGAAGGTATATGAGTAATTCCCTTTTGGTGTCAACTGTTGCAGCAACCTTTGCGAGTATGATTGGAATTGGTGCGGGTTACATTCTTTCAAGATTTAAATTCAGGTTGAAAAGTCCATTGTTGTTATTTTATCTAATTACGCAGATGATTCCCACGTTTATAATGTTGCCATCGTTATATCAAATGCTTTCAAAACACCATATGCTAAATAATATATGGGTAATGGCATTGTTGTATACAAATATGATGATTCCGTTTTTAGTGGTTACATTAAGAGGTTTTTTTGACGGAATTTCTTCAACATTAGAAGAAGCAGCATGGATTGATGGTTGCAGCTATGGTGCGGCACTAAGAAAGATTATCATACCTGTTATGAAACCAGGAATTGCAGCAACATTTATATTTGCCTTTATTAATTCCTGGAATGAGTTATTTATGGCAATCATGTTTATTGATAAGGATAAGTATAAAACAATCCCGGTAGGGTTAAATGCTTTGATTTTGAAGTACGACATAAAATGGGGAGAAATGGCAGCTGGAACAGTAATGGCATTAATACCCACAATACTACTATTTTCTGTTGCCCAGAAATATATGATAGAAGGGTTAACTGCAGGGTCCGTTAAAGGATAGGTGTGCTTAGAAACAGGGGGATATATCAATTGATCAAAAAAGGGATTGACAGTCGGATGATTTATAATTTGAAACATAATCAAAATATAACCATGCTTACAGCTGAAAAGCTATGCAGGATCATTAAATGTGAGCTTCAAGATATTGTAGAGTTTGTGGAGGAAGAATAGAATCGTGATCGGGAGTAATGAAGGAATCTGGAATCTACTCACACAACAGACATGCCAGTAATGCTCCTTCTAAAAAAAAATGCCGGAAACCCTTATAAAATAAGGATTATCCGACATTATCCAGCATGGAGCTGAGGGGAATCGAACCCCTGTCCGAAAACCAATTCCCTGTTCTTCTACTATCATAGTCCTTTATTTGACATTCCCTCCACCATCAGAGAAAGGACACCCGGATGGCTTTAGTAGCTTCATGATACGACCCTATGCTCAAAGCTTTGCATAAGTCGTTTCTCACATAGTCGATGCCAGGTTCTTAAAGTGTGAGTGCTCTAAGGCTGACAGCTGCCATTAGGCAGCGTAAGCTAATTCGTCGTTAGCGTTTATATTTATTTTTGCCATTTAACCCATCGCATGGGGATAGCTTCACCAGCTGCATGACCCCCGTCGAAACCAGTACAACCCCTGAATGATCAGAAATACATAGGACTGGTATGCTAACGAATCGTGCGCTTCCTACATAATAGCAGTTTCTGTGGTAACTGTCAAGGGCGGCCGGCGAAATAAATTCGTAGAAACTTTGTAAACAAAATCCACCTATTATTTAAGAGAAAAGAAATACCATCATCTCCACTTTCTGGTAATATAGGGATAACAGATAATATCTTTCGTCAACCGGAAGAAAGGGAGGTAATTATGAAAATGAACATGAAGAAAACAGCATATGCGGCAGGATTGACAGCAGCCATGGCAGCGGTGACCTTTGGCCTGGGAGGCTGTGCAGCCGGGACACAGTTTCCGGATACTTTAAAGGTACAGAACGTGGACAGTACCGGCAATAAGATCACGGTCACAGGCAGGGAAGAGGTAAAGGTAGTGCCGGACATGGCGGAGATCGAATATTCCATTTACAGCAGCAAGGATACGGCGGCAGCGTGCCAGGAGCAGAACAACAAAGATTTAAGTGCGGCCATTGAGACATTAAAGTCCCTGGGCGTGGAGGAAAAGTCCATCCAGACCTCTTCCTACGGCCTAAATCCTATCTATGACTGGAATTCATCCAATAAAGAGGTGACCGGGTATGAGATGACCACCCGTTTGACCGTGTCGAATATCCCCATTGACAAGGCAGGAACCATTATATCCGAATCAGTGGCAGCAGGAGTGAACGGAATCGATTCAGTGAGCTATTTCTCCAGCAACTATGATGCAAGCTACCAGGAGGCTTTAAAAGGAGCCATGGCCGTGGCAAAGGCCAAGGCGGATGCGCTGGCAGAAGCCAGCGGGAAGAGCATTGTGGGCGTTGCCCATGTGGAGGAGTTTGGATATAACCCCTATGTGAGAAATTCATCCTTCAGCGGAGCCGGTGCCGCAAAAGCGGAGACCATGGCTGCCGCAGCAGATATGGCGGTCATGCCCGGTGAGGTCAGTGTGGAGGCCCAGGTGACAGTGGATTACGAGATTCAGTAATCTGATAAAAATAACAGCGCTGGAAACGATTTTTCTGGCGCTGTTTTATATTGATATTTTCCAGCAAATATATTATGATTTACAATGTTGGCCCTGGATCATATCAATCAGGGGACAGGAGAGTAAATGATGAAAAACCGAATCGGTTATCTATACCTGGTGATTACCACTTTTATCTGGGGAAGCGTATACATAGCCAGCAAATATGCCCTGGAAACCATGGGACCGGTAACGGTGCTCTGTGTCCGTTACGTGGTTGCGGGAGCGGCTTTATGCATTCTGCTGAAGGTTAGAAAAACAAGGCGCCCCATAGAAAGGGGACACTGGAAATATATCTGGATCGTGGGCGGTCTGGGCTATTTTGTTTCCATCACATGCCAGCTGGTGGGGACAAAACTGCTGGACGCGTCCCTGGCATCTCTGATCAATGGAATGAACCCCATTACCATCTCTCTGCTGGCAGCCATTTTCCTCAAGGAGAAGATACAGAAAAAGCATATTGTAAGCATCTGCATATCCATTGTGGGCGTATATATCATCCTGGGGATTGGAGGAGGCTCTATCAGTATGGCAGGGGTTCTGGCCTCTGTGTGCTCCGTCCTGTTGTGGTCCACAGCTTCCGTGGCTATCAGAAAGGTTTCAGGCGGATATGACCCGGTACAGATCGCCCTCTATGGGTTGGGGATCGCCCTTATTTTCACCGTTCCCGCGGCCATTGTGGAATCGATGGGGCAGCCTCCTGTTATTAACAGGACAGCGGTTCTGTCCTGTATCTACCTGGGAGTGGTGGGAACAGCAGTGGCCCATACACTGTGGAATATGGCCCTTAAGCTTCTGGATGCCAGCGTGTGCTCCATGTTTTATCCTCTTCAGCCCCTGACTTCATCCATCCTGGGAGTGCTGCTTCTCCACGAAGTGCTTACCTGGAATTTTGTGGTGGGCGGTGTGCTGATCTGCGTGGGAGTGGTGGTTAGCGTGATGGAAAAGCGAACTGCGCCAAAGGGGTGATGTGGCTGCAATGGCTGCAGTATAGGAAAAGTAGGCAGTATAGGAAAAATGGGAAAAAGGACAAGAAAAATGCCCCCGGCCGTGCAGATCAGGCCGGAGGCATTTTTCTTATCATATATCACCATTACAATTATGAGGATTAATTCTTTTTAGCCGCTGCATTCTCCCTTGGAAGAATCACATTCAGCAGGATTGCCACACAGGTTGCAACCACAACAGGGGACTTGCCAAAAATGGTGGTGGCCCAGTCAGGGAATGCTGCCAGGGAATTGGCTGCCTGTGTAACGCCCATTCCTAATGCAACGGAAAGGCCTACGATTGAGGTGTTGCGGTAATTCATGTCCTCTGTCATGACTAATTTGATACCGGTCATGGCAATGGATGCAAATACTGTGATGGTAGCACCGCCCAGTACGCACTGGGGAATGGTGGTTAAGACTGCTGAGAACTTGGGAATCAGGCCTGCAACCAGCAGGATGACGGCTGCCATTCCAAGAACGATGCGGTTGATTACCTTGGTGGTCACTACAATTCCTACGTTCTGGCTGTAGGTGGCGGTTGGAAGTCCGCCCAGCACAGCGCCTATGATATTGGAGATACCGTAACCCACAATACCTCCCTGAAGCTCCTTGTCCTCCGGCATACGGTCCATGGAGCCGGTGGTGGTTGCGGAAAAGTCACCGATTGCCTGGATCGAGTTGATGGCAAATAAAAGACCGATGGCAACGCAGGAAGATGGGTCAAATACAACTCCAAAGTGCAGCGGGGTTGGGAACTGGAAAAGTCCAGCCGAGGCAACGCCGCTAAAGTCAACCAGTCCAAAGCCCAGGGCAACAACGTAACCAACGATAACGCCAATGAGGATGGAAGCCAGCTTTAATATGCCTTTGGTGTAATGATTTAAAACGGTAACTACGGCTAAAGTAATCAACGCAGTTGTCCAGTTCTGCCATGAGCCAAAGCCCAGTTTGCCGATCTCGCTTGCCAGAGGTTTGCCTGCTCCGCCTGCCATGTAGTTGACAGCAGTGGGATATAAGGAAAGACCAATGGTGAATACAACCGTACCAGCGATCAACGGCGGGAACAGCTTACGTATCTTTTTAATAGAAAAGCCAACAATAATTGCCACTATGCCGCCGACAATCTGGGCGCCTAATATCATCGGAACCCCCAGTCCGCTTTCATGGCCTGCAATGGCCTGCATACTGGGGACATATGCAAAACTCACACCCATGATCACAGGAAGGGCGGCTCCGATATGAAGACCGTTCTTATTGCCGATGGGGAAAAGCTGTAAAAGTGTGGCTAAACCTGCCACTACTAGGGCTGCCTGGATTAAAAAAACTTTATCAGTGGGATCTAGCCCTGCTGCTCCTGATACGATAATGGCGGGGGTTACGCACCCCACGATTGCGGCCACCACATGCTGCATTGCAAGTGGGAATGCCTGAGAAAAACTGGGTTTTCCATAATAGTCAAATAAAGCTGATTGATTACCGGCCTGATTCATATATGAGTTCCTCCTTAGGATTATTGATGAATGTGAGTTCCGGTCAGTCCTTGGATTCCCTCTTTTGCTTTTTCAAGCAAGGTTATGAGTGCAGTACGTCCATCTTTGGACTCTGCGAATTTCACAGCGGCCTGAACCTTTGGCAGCATGGAGCCGGGGGCAAAATGTCCCTCTTCCATGTATACATGGGCCTGGTCCGGTGTGAGATTATCCAACCACTTTTCTTCCGGTTTTCCGAAGTTGATAGCTACCTTTTCCACTGCAGTGAGGATGATTAAGAAATCAGCGTTCAGTTCCTCTGCTAACAGTTC